>Ga0209212_1001059_pt1 | contig 47237 bp, 33 predicted proteins | sample RifGroC2_FD_183996 | JGI IMG/M metagenome (GOLD analysis project Ga0209212, IMG submission 183996) | Groundwater microbial communities from Rifle, Colorado, USA - Groundwater C2 (SPAdes) (version 2) | ecosystem: Environmental > Aquatic > Deep subsurface > Groundwater | place: Rifle, Colorado... | reverse complement strand
AGAGGGGCGGTTCGAAGAGATCGGGGACGCGGTCAAAAAAGCTGCGCCGCCTAAAATAATCAAATCGCTCGCTTATCTTAAGGGCGGGAGTTTTGACGATTACATGAACGACATGAAGATCATACAAGCCTATGCTGATTATAACCGCAGGGCGATGGCGGACATCATTATCGAATTGATGAAACTGCCCGTGGCCGATCGTTTCACTACTACCCACAATTATATCGACACCGATTCAATGATACTGCGCAAGGGCGCGATATCCGCCCGCGCGAACGAGCGGGTGCTTATCCCGATGAACATGCGCGACGGCAGCCTTATCTGCATTGGCAAAGGTAATCCCGACTGGAATTTTTCGGCGCCGCACGGGGCCGGCCGCATAATGAGCCGCACCGCCGCTAAAAGCAGGATCTCGCTCGACGAATTCAAGCGCTCAATGAAGGGCATTTTTACGACGACCGCGAACAAGGCCACATTGGACGAAGCTCCCATGGCTTATAAGCCCATGGACGAGATCATCGCTAACATCAAAGACACCGTCGATATAGCGATGATAATCAAACCTGTTTATAATTTCAAGGCGGCGGAATAATTAGTTGAGAGTTGAGAACGGAGAGTGGAGAGTTAATGCTGGCGATATTTTTAAGTAAGTCCATAACTCCGTCTCAATTTTTAATTATCAAAAAACCTTAAATTCCCAACTCTTCCCTCTTAACTCTCCACTTCAAACAAACCAGGATTTACCCACAGCAAATAATAAGTGAAAATTAAAGTTATTATCATGATTCACAAATGAACAATTCATTTTCTCGGCTGTATAATAAAAAGTCAATCATGATGAGATGAGTAAAATTCGCGCAAAATTAACTTCGAAAATTCCATTTTAAGTTCAAAATTCACAAAAAAATCATTGGCATCAAATATGCTCTTAAATTAATGCCCTTATTCAGGGCGGTTGATTGTTTTGTAATTTCATTATTTTATGATCGATCCCGGCTGATGAAAAGATACCGGATTCAATAATCAGGAGGGCATTATGATGACGATGTTAAAAAAGGAAAAAATAGTCAGTAACAATTACGAGCATGAATCAGAGAATGTTTCGAAAAGAGAACAAGAGTCCGCCGGCGCGGACGTCAGAAAAGAAAAACTGGCCAGCCTGGCCAATATGGTACGCGCCAATCTTGAAGCCTTCATATGCTGAGCTGCTGAGGCCGATAAGTTTTTGCCGGCTTTAATTTTACGAGTTCGCTCAGCCTGCCCAGAAACTTTCTAGCGCGCCGCGCGCATCCCTTGCGTCGCGCACGCTTCGGTAGGGCTTCCAGTTGTCCGGCAGCAGTCGCTTATATTTGGTCTCGCCGAAGCGCGAGTCTATCAAAAACACTATGCCGCGGTCGGTTTCGGTGCGTATGACGCGTCCGGCCGCCTGCAGGACGCGGTTAATGCCGGGATATACGTAGGCGAAATCGAAGCCGCACAGATTCTTCGACTCGAAATACTCGCTGATAAGTTCGCGCTCGCGTGAAACCTGCGGCAGTCCAACTCCGATTATGACGGCGCCCGAAAGCCGCTCGCCGCAAAGATCTATGCCTTCTCCAAAAACGCCGCCCATGACGGCGAATCCCAGTATGCCGCCTTCCCTGTCGGCGTTCCCGTCGAAATTGCTTAAAAATCCCGCCCGTTCAGTTTCCGTCATAGACGGCCGTTGGACCAGGAGCGTATAGCCTTCCGGCGGCGATATATTCAATTCTTCTAATACTCTGTTCAAATAGACATAGGACGGAAAGAAAACCAGATAGTTGCCGCGTCGCGAGGCTGCGGTCTCTCTGATCGCGGCCGCTATGGCGGAATAGCTTTCGTCCCGGCGGCTGTAGCGGGTCTGGATGTTGAGCTCCGCCAGCACGCAGAGATTTTTGGGGTCGAAAGGAGATTCCAGCCTCAGGCGCGGCGTTTTGTCGCTTCCGCCGAGTATTTTGACGAAATATTCGAGCGGCGAGAGCGTCGCCGAAAAAAATATCGCTGAGCGCCCGAGTTTGACCGCGCGAGCGATGTGCGGCGCCGGATTTATGCAGAAAAGTTTCACGCGCGCCGACGTTCTTTCTTTGTAGAGGCAGGTTACGTGCGTTTCGGAGTATAACTCGGAAATGCGTATGAACGAAAGAAAGTCAAAAAATACGTCCAGGACCTCTTCTGAAATATCCGCTTTGTCGCCGGCCGATGCGAAATACTCACGCATGGCGTCGGAAAGGCCTCCCGCGGCCGCTATCAATTCGTCGGGCGCAGCGGCTTCTTTTATGAAATCGACATCACCGCCGAATCCTTTATTGATATTTTTGAATGTTTTAATTATCCTGGAGAATTTTTTATAAAGCGCCGGCGCGCTTTTTCTAAGGTGCCTTCTGGCGGCGGTTATCTTATCACCGCAAAGCTCGGCCGAATACATTTCGCGCGCCCGCTCCACAAGGTTATGCGCCTCGTCGATCAGAAAACAGTAATCGCCGGGGCCTTCCTCGAAATATCTTCTCAAATAAACCCTTGGATCGAATAAATAATTATAATCGCATATTATTATATCCGCCAGAAGCGACAGGTCGAGCGAAAACTCGAACGGGCACAGCGAATGTTTTTCGGCGTAGCGCGCTATGGTCTCGAAATCGAACTCGTCGTTCAAATAAATATCTTCCAGCGCCGCGTTGAGACGGTTATAATAACCCGCGGCCAGAGGGCATATCAAAGGGTCGCATTCGCGCTCGTCCCGCGGGCAGGCTTTATCTTTCGCGGTTATGGTTATGGTCTTGATCCTTAGCCCGGCGCGGCGCATTATATTGATGGTCGCCTCGGCTATCGAGCGGGTAATATTTTTCGCGGTCAGATAAAATATTTTCGCGCCAAAAGATTCGCCCATAGCTTTGATCGCAGGAAAGAGAGACGCCGCGGTTTTTCCGGTGCCGGTGGGAGCCTCCGCAAATACCGGCGTTTTAGACCGGACCGCCTTGTAGATAAAAACCGCCATGTCGCGCTGACCGCGGCGGTATCCGCCGAACGGGAATTCGAGAGCCTTGATGGAGGCGTCGCGGATTTCGCGCCAGTCGCTGATAGTTTTTACGCGTTTCAGGTAAAAATCGAGCAGGCCGTCAAAAAAATCTTGAAGTTCGGATAGCGTGAAATTTCTGGTGAACCGCCTGATATCTTTGGTAAGATGGCAGAAATACGTGAGCCTTACGCCGATAGTGTCGAGCGCGTTGTCCTTTGCGTAAATATAGGCGTAGCACTGCGCCTGCCCCCAGAACACTGGGTTATCGTCTTCTTTTATGTCGCCGATGCCCGCGGACATTGTTTTGATCTCGTCGATCGTTACGGCGCCGTCGGCGGCGCATATGAGCCCGTCCATCCGCCCGCTTATTTCGAGCGTGGCGAATCCCGCGTCATGGCTGTAACTGACGCTCACCTCGGCGCGGTAGTCCGCCCCGCTTTCGCGCTGGATTGCCCTGTGGGCTATGCTTCCTTCCAGCAGGCGCGACGGCGCGGAAATGCCAAAAGCCAGGTCGCCGCTTTTAAGCGCGGCCTCGCAAAGCTCGCGGACGGAAATTTTTATCGTCTTCTTCTCGCTCATCGCGCTTATTATATCATTATCAGGGCTTATTTTCAACTTCATCGTGACTAAAAGCATATAAAAACAATCGCAGGCGTCATTTGATGTGGTTGAAACAGGATGGAAAACAATTGAAAGCCCTTTTGAATCGAGATTTAAAGCATCTAAAAAAATAAAAAATAAAATTGTTGACATCGGGTTTTATTTTGTGGTACATTACTTTTTCTTTGCCGGTCGGAACTTGACTTTTAACGGCCGGCCTCGAGAAGCTGAAATATGCTTTAACCTTTCCTGTATGAAGTATCAAGTAAAGAATCACACCTTTTAAAAATCAGGAGAGTTTCGATGAAAAAAATCCCTTGGCAGGTCTTAATGCTCGCGCTCGCGGCTTTATTATGCCTTATCGCTTCTTCGACGGTTTTCGCGCAGGAAAACGCCGCGAAAAAATGGACCTTTATGGTTTTTATCAACGCCGATAACAATCTCGACCGCTTCGGCATACTCGACATACAGGAAATGGAAAAAGCGGGAATATCGGCCGACGTGAATATCGTCGCCCAGATAGACCGCGGCTACGGCAAACCCGCCCGCCGATACGACGTTACCGGCCGCCTGGCCGACGCTCAGGCCGACGACTGGGGACTTCTCGCTAAAAACGTTGCCGAACTCGGCGAAGTAGATATGGGCGATTATAAAGAAATGGTATCATTTGTAAAATGGTCCTGTGAAAACTATCCCGCCGAAAATTACGCGCTGGTAATATGGAACCACGGCGCCGGCTGGAAGAAAAAAGACAACGCCCCCGTCGTCAAGGGCGTTTCCTACGACGATCAGTCCAAGAACCACATATCTACCAAAGACCTCGGAATAGCCATGGGAGCGGTCCACAATCTCATCGGCCGCCCGATCGACATCCTCGCGTTCGACGCCTGCCTTATGCAGATGATCGAAGTGTCCTACGAGGTCCGCGAGAACGTCAGATATATGGTAGCCTCCGAAGAAACCGAACCGGGCGACGGCTGGCCTTATGAACTTATCTGCGCGCCTCTGGTGCAAACCCCGTCGATGGACGCCGCCGCGCTCGCAAAGCTCATCCCGCAGGCTTATGTTCAAAACTACGCCAGCAAGGGAAAAGGCTGCACGCAATCCGCCGTCGACTGCTCGAAACTCGACGAGCTGGCCGCCGCCGTCGAATTCCTCGCGCTTAAAATAACGGACGCATGCGCCGTCGAAACCTCCGAGATCGCCGCGGCTAAAAACGCCCTCGGCGCCACGCAGAAATATTCCTACGCGGATAATATCGACCTCGGCCATTTCGCCGAAATGATCGGTCAGGCGTCTAAGGACGAAACCGTAAAAAGAGCCGCCGAAGAACTCAGAACCGTTTACGGACGCGTTATCGTCGAAAACCAGTTCACCGGCATGGCCGCCAGATTTTCGACCGGCATGGCGATCTACTTCCCGCGCTACAGCTTTAACTCTAAATACGAAACCATTAAATTCAGCGCCCTGGACTGGGACGAGATGGTAAGGGCCGTCACCGGCGCGCAGAGCGTCGCGGACCCCGCGCCGAACCCGGACAACAACAACTCCGGTTCCAATTCAGGAACGATTTATCCCGGCGGATACGACTATCCCGACGTGTATCCCTTCCCCGGCGGCGGATTCCATCCCCACTGGCCGCACATGCCCCCGATGCCCATGATGTAAAACTTTTGTTAATCGATAAAATTAATGCGATTTTAAAAATTACCAAAATAGATAAGATAAAAATATAATCAGCTTTAAAAGAAGAATAATAAGCCGGCCCCGGGTCTTCCGCGCCGGTTTTTTATTTTTATTGACATTCTGTTGACTTATTACAGGCTTATTTTGATTTAACAATAAAAAATAAAATAAAGAAAAAAAGAAAATATAAATACATTAGAATATTTAAGAATACTTGCTAATAACTAAATAACTAAATAACTAAAAATTTAAAAACTTCAAAACTTTTATATGGAACTTTTACCATGATTAGTAGTATAATAATTTTGACACGTTTTTTGTTTTTTTAGAAATTAATCTGGTTTTATAAATTAAGGAGGGGTATTTATGAATCGTAAAATCGCTTTGGCGTTTTTAATTTTATTCTTTGCCGCATTTGCGGGTTTTTCCTCGTTTTCTTATGCGGGTATAAATGACGTTCAGCAGTCGCTTTCTACCGGAAGCACCAGTTCTCAGGCTGCTACCGCGACCGCGGCGGCCGCTCCGGCGGCGCAGACAAGTTCCGGCGTCGTCATGACCGACGTTTTAAACGTCAGGAACGCTCCCTGGGGCGATATAATAGGCACAGTAAAATCGGGCGAAAAGCTCGACATTATCGGAAAAGACGGTGTATGGTTTAAGATCAACTACAACGGCGGCGTGGGTTTCGTGCATTCAGGCTACGTGGCCACCGATAACGCTCCTGCTACCGCTTACGACGGCTACGTCAACACCCCCGGTTCCACTCTGAATGTCAGAACCGGCGCCTGGGGCGATATTATCGGCAGCCTCAACCACGGCGCCTGCGTTGAAGTTCTCGGCAAGCAGGGCGACTGGTTCCAGATAAAATATAACAACAAAGAAGCATTCGTCCATTCCGATTATATAACCAAAGAAAAACCTGCTGACGCCGCTCCCGCCGCCTCGACTTCGGGAGCCGCAATAGCTTCAGGCGGAGCAGGTTTCGGCGGCAGGCCGGTCGACGGCGGTCCCGTGACCTCTGAATTCGGCCCGAGAAACCTTTATGGCAACTATCATTATGGCATCGATCTTGGCGTGGGCACCGGAACTCCGTTGAAATCCCTCGGCGCAGGCACCGTCGTATCGGCGGGTTATGAATACGGCGGAGGCAATACACTGGTGATAAAATATGACAATGGTTATACTTCGGTTTACTGCCACCTTCAGAATTTCGGCGTCAGCCCGGGTCAGAGGGTCGGCCAGGGCCAGCAGGTCGGCCATACTAACAATACCGGCGCGTACACCACCGGTCCGCATCTTCATTTCGCGATCAAAGATCCGAGCGGAAATTATATCAATCCCCGCAACTGCCCCGGAGTTACCATATAGCCATGAAGCGTCTTAAAAACGCATAAATATAAAGTTAAATAGTCAAATATTTTGCAGATGCACGCCCCGGTGAGCGTCTGCAAAATAAATTTTTATAAAGGATGTCAGTTCATGCGAAACAGTATATTTTTAATTATTTCCGCGATCTTTCTATTAACCGCGGCTTTTTCCGCGCCCCTTCACGCCGCCGACACATCTGAAATTTCAGCGACGGCCGAAATCGCCCTCAATTTGCCGGAAGTCAGAGATTTCAAAACGGCCGAGGCGTGCTTATTAAGCGTTGGAATGGAAACCGAGTCGGTTTCTTTAGGCGGCGCGAACACGCCGATGTTTGCATCCGCGGGGCCTTCTTCTTTCGCCGTCGATAAAAAGGGAAATGTTTACGTTCTCGACGCGATGAATTTCAAGGTTTTAATAGTAAAAGAAGGAAGGGTCATCAAGGTAATAACTTATCCTCACGGCGAAAGTTCTGATACTAAAGAAGCATATTTTATGAGAGATATCGCTATATCTCCGAAAAACAACAATATTTATCTTTTAAATTATACGCTTAAAAATATATTTGTCATGTCGCCGACCGGCGAGATCAAGGGCGAAATCGAATTAAAGCATCAGATCAGTTCGCCTAAAAATATTTTTATCACCAACGATGACAATATCGTAGTTAAAGACGAGGGTAAATTCGACGTGGTCGTGTATTCGCCCGAAGGAAAAGTGTTGGGCCGCGAGCAGGGCGACGAGATAAGCGCTTTCGCCGACCGCGAAGGTTTTCTGTTCGCGAAGGGCGAGCGCGATAAGAACGGACAGGATATAATCCTTTTCGATCCGGGCGCAAAAAGGAAAAATCCGAAGAGGTTCGCGAAACTCATAAAGGTGATAAAAGATACGGAACCCTACGATTACCAGTTGCTCGGCGTCGACGCCAAGGGTAATTTTTTCGCGTCGATAATCGAAAAGATCCGCGAAGATGTCATTCAGACGATAATATACAAGTTCGGTCCCGACGGAAAGACGCTCGCGCGCATCCGCGTGATGCCCATGCCTCTGCTCGAAGACACCATGCCTACCAGATATTTCGTGATCTCGCCGAAGGGCGAGATATACGCGTACGCGGCGAATCCGGCGCGCGACAAGTTCGCCATCCTTAAGATCGAATAACGCGATTAATTTATAGTCTCAAATAAAAAAAGAGGCCCCTCAGGCATGAGAGGCCTCTTTTTTATTACTGTCAAAACTTCGCTAAGAATTTTAAATATGGGCCCTGGTGCTTTATGACATAATCATTTTTATCGATATTGGCCTCGATATACTGCCCGCGATATCCGCCCGCTACGGCCATGTTGACGCCTGTTTTTTTTTCGTTCTTAAAATCGTATTCAAGCGCCAGGTTAAAATTGTTAAAACGGCCGCCGCGATCTCCTTTTCTTATTGCCAACCCGGAGATCAGGCCGTAGGCGCTGATGCGCCTGGTAATGTCGTAACGCGCGTCGAAGCCTAAATTCGGCAGCGGCAGCACCTGCGAATAACTCGCCGCTACGGGCGAATTGATATCTTTTACTATGAGTTCGCACTGCATGGCCCGAACGCCGTATAAGAAATTTATATAGCCCCATGCGGTGTTTTTAAGGCGCTTGAATATAAGAAAATCGAAGGCGTCGATCTTAAGGCTGAAATGAACGTCGGCCGAGCCGTTGTAAACCTTGAACTTTCGCCCGTCGAATTCGATGTCGTAACTAAGGTCGCCAGTCGCCCTGAGATCGCTCGAATGGTCGAGCTGGACGAAGCCGAAGTAACTTTCCGAGCGCCCGCCGGCCCTGAAAAAACAGCCGAAACCGGTCGAATTTTTGTTTTTGAAACTCCCGTCGCGCCTGAAGTCGGTACGAAGATTATAGTGCGGCTTGGCGAGAGAAAGCATTCCTGAAAACTGGTTGTTCCACACGAAAAATTCATCGTTGTGGTAAAACCAGGGTTTTTCTTCCAGCTCGATGAAAGTGTCGTCGCCATTTCCGGCGTTTTTATTTTCTTCTTTGATTTTTTTTGCGTTATCGGAAGTTGATTTTTCCGCCGGTTTTTCGGCGGTGTCTGACAAGGTTGATGGCGGCCGAAAATTTTCGGACGGGCGTTCGAAAGCCCTTATTCCAGCCTCGGCTGCCGGCGCGTTAGCGGCGGCACAAACGCAAAAAAATAAGATCGATAAAAGCCAGACGTTTATCCGAAAAGTATTGATTTGCATATATGGCACGAAAAATAAACGCATAATGAACCGCCTCTATCTCGATAATCGTAATAAAATAACTAAAAACAAAAACTAAAAACAAAAAACTAAAAAAAATCGGCTATAAAGTATTTATCGGCATTTTTTCATTTTTTGAAAGGTGGAAAATGTGGCTGATAAATTCAATAAATATTGGGGATATGGGATATTCAAAAAAATCAAACAAAATTTAATTAACAGCTTTACAAAAAATGCGAGTTGTTATAAAATACAACCATGATTGACGGACTGGATTTTAAAGTCAAAACCTTATTGAAACCAGGCGACGTGATATACGGGCTCAACGCCCGACCGCCTCTTGCTGAAGCGATTTTCGTCGCGTTGCAGCACTTTCTGGCTATATTCGTTCCTATCATCACGCCTACTCTGGTAATAGCGGGTGCGCTCGGCCTGAGTCCGGCCGACACGGCTTACATGATCAATATGTCGCTTTTCGTTTCCGGCCTCGCCACTTTCGTGCAGGTCTATAAGATCGGGCCACTCGGTTCGGGGCTTCTGAGCATCCAGGGAACGAGTTTTTCTTTTGTGAGCGCCGTGATCACTGCCGGAAAGATCGGCGGCCTTCCGATGATCTTCGGGCTTTGCTTTATCGGTTCTTTTATTGAAATGATCATCAGCCGCTTTATCAAATCAGCGCAGAAAATTTTTACGCCGCTTGTGAGCGGGCTGGTCGTAACGATGATAGGCGTCTCTCTTATAAAGGTCGGCGTCATCAACTGCGCGGGCGGATTCGGCGCAAAGGCCGATGGCACTTTCGGCACGGCCGTGCATTTTATTCCGGCAGGCATCGTTTTAGCCGTTATAGTCATATTGAACAGAAGCGCCAATAAATATCTGAGAATGAGTTCCATAATAACGGGACTGGCCGTGGGATGCATTTACGCCGCGGCGAGCGGCATGATATCTTTTGCCTCGCTTAAAACCGGCGATTGGCTTTGCATTCCGGTGCCCTTCAAGTACGGCGTCAGTTTCGATATTTTCGCGTTCATACCGTTCATACTCATATACATTCTGACCACCATAGAAACCATAGGCGATCTCACGGCCACCTCGCTTAATTCGAAAGAGCCCATAGAAGGTGAGATCTATATGGAAAGGATATCGGGCGGCGTTCTCGCGGACGGATTCAACTCGCTTCTCGCGGCCGTTTTCAATACATTTCCGAACACCACCTTCAGCCAGAACAACGGCATCATACAGATGACGGGCGTCGCCAGCCGCTACATCGGTTTTTATATTGCTTTCCTGCTCGTGCTCACAGGTCTTTTCCCTTTTACAGGCGCGGTTTTTTCGCTCGTTCCGCCCGCGGTCCTCGGCGGGGCGACAATAGTTATGTTCGGAACGATCGCGGCCGGCGGGATCAAGATAATTTCTACTTCCGAGCTCGACAGGCGCGCGATAATGGTTATTGCGCTTTCCTTTTGCGCGGGAGTCGGCGTCGAAACGGCGCCCGAGATACTCGGAAACCTGCCTCCCGTTTTTAAAAACGTTCTCAGTTCCGGTATAACCGCCGGAGGACTTACGGCGATACTCGCTAACATCGTCCTGCCCGAAGAAAAATGATTCCGGTCTCTCGAGCGTGATTTTTCACACCGCTATTTCATTTGTTCTTTTAATGAATTTCATTAAAAAAAACGAATTTTAGAACCATAAAACCTTGACAAAATCGATATTCCGGTGTATAATTTTTATATAAGTTTTGTATGAATTTTATTTGTTTTGTGCGTTTTTTGTACATTTGAGCAGTGTGCGAGGTTGATGAGTATGAAGAAAATAAACGCTTTCCGCCGGATAACCGGCGTATCTCTTCTTATATTCTGTTTCGTTTTTATTTTTAATTTAACCGGCGCTTTTGCCGGTTCAAACCATATAATGCTCCAGTCTTTCGGCTGGGACTCGATGAACAACAGTCAAAAATCAAAATGGTACGATCTTATTGCCGCACGCGCCGCCGATATCGGCGAGGCCGGCTTCACTCTCGTATGGTTTCCGCCCCCGACCAATTCAGTCAGTCAGCAGGGCTATCTTCCAACCGATTATTACAACCTCGGCACCGATGCCGCTCCTACTTTTTACGGTAATTTGAATTCACTTGCCAACGCTATATACAAACTGCACGAAAATAAAGTTCTCGCCCTCGCCGATATCGTCATCAATCACCGCTGCGCAGGCAAGCAGGACGAAAACGGTCTGTGGAACGTCTATCAGTTCACCTCCGGCAAGGCGTCCTGGGATAAAAACATGATCTGCGGCGACGACCGCCAGTTCAACGGCCGCGGCGCGAACGACAGCGGCGATACTTACAGCGCCGCCCCCGATATCGACCACACCAATCAGCAGGTTCAAAAAGATATCATCGAATGGATGAAATGGCTTAAATCGAATGTTAAGTTCGACGGCTGGCGCTACGATTACGTAAAAGGCTACGCGCCTAAATTCGTCGGTGTTTACGACGACGCCACGGTCCCGAAATTTTCGGTCGGCGAACTCTGGACATCGCTCAATTACGGCAAAGGCTCGAGCCTTCGCGAACCGCCCGCCTACGACCAGGATTTTCACCGCCAGCAGCTCTGCGACTGGCTTGACGGCGCTGGCAAAACAGCAGCCACCTTCGATTTCACGACTAAAGGCATTCTGCAGTACGCGGTTTTCGGCGAATACTGGCGCCTGCGCGATAAAGACGGCAAGGCGGCCGGCCTGATCGGCTGGTGGCCCGATCGCGCCGTCACTTTCATCGACAACCACGATACCGGCTCAAAACAGCAGCACTGGCCGTTCCCGAACGACAAGGTCATGATAGGCTATGCTTACATTCTTACTCATCCCGGCATTCCCTGCGTATTCTGGGAACATTACTACGACTGGAATTTAAAAGAGCCGATCAAAAAACTCATGGCCGTCCGCAAAGGCTCCGGTATCACCAGCGCGAGCAAGCTTCAAATCGTTAAGGCCGAGGTCAATCTTTATGTCGCCGTGGTCGATTCGAAGGTCGCGGTTAAACTCGGACCCGGCAACTGGTCGCCCGGCGAAGGCTTCAAACTTATTGCAAGCGGCAGCGATTACGCCGTTTGGCAAAAGCAGTAAGTTTACGGCTTCCCCGGTCAAAATTAAAAATAAATAATTAAAATAAAAAAACGCGGTCTCAGACCGCGTTTTAGTTTATGCGTTTGTTTTCTATAAATTTGCCGGATATTTTTTAAAAATGTTGATGTATTTAATACTGTAAAGTAATGAGTAATAGTTTAAATTCTAATTCTAATTCTAATTCCAAGTTTAAGTTTAAGTTTATGTTTTATTGTAAAAGACATAAATTAATTTTGCTGGCCGGCAATAATCTTTTCTCCGCTCGCGGTCCGACGGGCAAGGAAGCACTAGTGCAGAGCGCGCCACGGATGGCAAAGCGCTCTGCCTCGGCGCCTACGGCGCCTGCGGAGGCTTCGCTCCGAAAAATTATTGCCGGCCTTGCTGATGTAAACTAACTAATTTCGCTTACTATAGTTAAAAGTATTTAGTTCTAAATTATGAATTATGAGTTTAAATTCTAAGTTAAAACTTTACTTTTTAATTGTAAATTATGAATTCAAAACTATTCACTATTCACTGTTCACTATTCACTGACTTACATCGCCCAGTCGCGCGGATAATTAAAGCTCTGGTTGATGGTTCTGAACGAGACCATCGCGATATGCGGCATCTGGCGCTTGAACTGCATTGACATGATCTTTTTGAGGCAGAAGTTTATAAGCTCCGGTTTGACCTCGCCGCTTTCTGCAAGGATCTTCGGGTTTTCGCGGGCATCCACCAGGCGGAAGAGTGCGTAATCGAGTTCTTCATATGAGTAACCGAGGTCGCCTTCGTCGGTCTGGCCCGGAAAGAGGTCCGCGGATGGCTTTTTAACGATGATCTCCTCAGGCACTCCATGATAGCGGGCGAGCTGCCTTACCTGGTATTTGTAAAGATCGCCGACCGGGTTTATGCCGTAGGCCAGATCGCCCCACAGCGTGCCGTATCCGAGCAGCAGTTCGGTTTTATTGGAAGTGCCGGTCACCATGGATTTAGACAGCGCCGAGAGGTGGTAGAGCGTATTCATTCTGGCGCGGGCGAGAACGTTTCCGAGATGATGATGCGTAAGGGTCGCGCCCATTTTGAAGCTTTTCGCGGAAGCTGCGGCGCCTTCGGGCTTGAATTTGGCGCAGGCGGTGTCGAAGACGAATTCAGCCGAAGCGAAACCGTCGGCCGCCGCCGTGATGTCGTAGGTCAGCATTTCGATGCCCGCTTTTTTCGCGACGAGCTCAGCGTGCGAGAGGCTTTCGGGCGATGAAGATTTATACGGCAGCCGGACGCCGCACACGTTATCAGCGCCCAGGGCCTCTTTGCAAAGAAACGCCACGAGCGCGGAGTCAATGCCGCCGGAGAGGCCGAGTATCGCTTTATTCATGCCGGTTTTCGTCACTTCATTTTTTATGAAGCGCGTGACGAGTTCGGTTACGAGTTTGCAGTCTATATCGAGAATTTTAAGTCCCTGTGCGGGCGTTTTCATTAAAGCGCACTCTCCCTTCTGTGGCGCATTGCGCGCTCGAGCTCGCGTATGGTAAGAAACGGGTCGTCTTCTTTTAAATATGAATTCTGGGCCTTTTCGATGCGAGCCTTTTTGATGTCGAGCTCGACGACGAGTTCGTCTTCGTCGAACTGGGCGAGCATGTTGGTTATGTCACCGAGCGGCGTGACGACGCACGAGCAGCCTGAAAAATTGATGCCGTCCTCGACGCCGGCGCGGTTGACGTAAACTATATAAAGCCCGTAAAGGTGGGCGTAAGACGAGATCAGTCTCTGCCAGAGTTTGACGTTCCACGGCGAGCCTTCAGCGTTGCCGGAAACCCCGCGCGCGGGCGACGCCGCGCATATCACGAGCAGGTCGATGCCGTACATCGAATAAATATACGGAAGCGCCTGGTGCCAGGCGTCTTCGCAGTTTAAAACGCCTATTTTGACGCCGTTTTTGAGCGTGAACGCGTCGATACGCTCGCCGCAGGAGAAATAGCGGTATTCGTCGAAGATGCCGTAGGTCGGCGGATAGATCTTTTTATGCGAGTAAGAGGCGCCCGCGCTTCCGACGAAAAGCGAGTTATAGATGTGGCCGTTCGAGCGTTCCGAAAAGCCCGCGATCACGGAAGGTTTTCCGGTCGTAAAGCCGGTGCGCGCATCGAGCTCGGAGGCGAATTCGTCTTTCGAAAGCGCGAGATCGTAAGCCAGGTCTTTTACGAAATAGCCGGTGGCGGATAGTTCCGGAAAGCAGACCATGTCGCAGTCGGCGTATTTTTTTATGAGCGCCGCGTGCCTGTCTAAATTATGGTTCAAGTCGCCGAGCCTTGGGAAAAGCTGGCATATCGCTATTTTTTGTTTCATCGACTGAAGCTCCTTTGAAATTGTGACGTATTCGTGGCGGATATATCAGTAAAGTGGAATATTATATTTTTTCGATATATAAATGACGCTGAAGACGAAAAAGGCGGCGTAGGCGAATATCGCGAAAAAAGCCGCCGCGCTTCGCGCGATGGAGAGTTTGAAAACCTTTCCGGTCGCGACGATCACCAGGACCGAAAAATAAAGCGCGATGAACGGCCGCGTGATTATGGTGAACCAGTATTCGTATTCGGGCGGTATCAGAACGAACGATATGAGCTGCAGCGGAAGCGCCAGATATATCACGACCGCCAGGAATGAATAAAACACCGACGTGAAGATAGCGCTTAAATTACCTTCGCCGAATAAAAGTTTCGAATTGAAGTATATCGCCATGGATAAAAGCATGAATACGAAAATGACGCTTAAAAGAGCCGTGGAAGAATATATTATGAAATGGCTGACCTTGCTTTGATAGAACTCCAGGCCGAGGTACGAGAAAATATAAGACGACACGGCGAGCCATATCGTCAGGCATAAAATTATCATCTGCCGCTTCGGCGGCTTCTCGGCGAATTTGGCAAAAGTGTCCGATGGCCTTTTAAGCGCCATCATCGCTATTTCAAAAGGTTCGCCAATTGACATTTCCAACACCTGCCGTAAAGATTTTTACGCTGCTTTAAGCGTTAATCAGTATATCATAATTTTTTGAAATGCGAAATCAATATTTTATAAATTTCTTCCTTGACCGACTCCGGCCGCTGATCGATGCGCAGAACGCCCGTTCTTATTTTAACGTCGATCTGGTAGAGGCTTTTGATGAGGCCAAACAGCTCTTTTTCGGTGTAGTTTTTCAGGTAGTAGACGGCGTTGAGCGACATCTGGTTTTTAAGCGAATTCAGAAAATCGTGCTTCGATTCCGATCTATAAATATTCGAATTATTGCATATTCCCGCGCAGAAGAACTCGAACTTCGACAGCATGTCGGATGAGAATCTGAACCGTTCGTAGCCTTTCTTATACACGCTGCCGCGTACGAATTCGTCCGCTATTTTATACGCGCCGTTTTTGAAAGTTTCGCTGGCCTCGTTCAAAAGAAGCGCCGAGAGCATCGAACGGAAAATGGCGAGCAGACGGTTGACGACGAGCGCGTGATATACTCCGTGGTCGAGCAGATCGCCTATGGTGACGACCGTTTTTTGAATGTCTTTCTTACAAACGGAATCGTCGAGTTCGTTTATGGCGCCGAAAGAGTCCGGGTCGAAGAAAATTTCGACCTGGTTTTCGACCGTTTCTATGTCGATTTCGGCCTGGTCGTGGTTGAGTATGGCGAGCCTTTTTATCTCGGAATTGATCTGGAACATATTCATGCGCGAGCGTTCGGTCAGGGCGCTGATAGCGTCGTCGGTGAAGGATTTTCCGCTTCTGGCAGCGAGTTTGCGGGTGTAAGCGAGTATATCGTTTTCGTACATCTTCTTGCAGTTTATCGCGGTGAAGTTTCTGGTGTTTTTGACGACGTCGGCGAGCGGCTTTTTAACGGCGTAAACGAGAATGACCAGGCTGGTAGGGTTTTCTTCGGCGCCCTTTTTATCGATCGCGTCGAGATATTTGCAGAACTTTTTCAGCATGGGCGAAGACGCGCCGTACTCCTCGAGGCCGCGGATTATCTTGATGTTGAAATCTTCGGCGCCGAAAAGGCTGAACGTGTCTTCGGAAGAGAGGAACTCGCCGTAGTCGAAGCTCGGATCGCCTATATTGATGTGCTTGGCGTTGGCGTGGGCGAAATGCGCTCCGGCGGCTTTTTTCAGCTTCGAAGTGATCTCGCGCGCGAGATCGTCGATAAGAAAATGCTCTTCGCCGTAAATTAAAATATTGGTTTTTAAATTCAGCTTCGCGAATATGTTCTCGGCCTGCTTCGGATAAATTAATTCGTCCGCTATCACAGCCGTTTTTGACGCGCCCGCCGCTTTGGATGTTGCCATAAATATCTCTTTATCTCTTATCTCTTATCTCTTATTTTTTATCTTTTTGTTTATGCATTATTTAGTCTGAAAAACTAAAAAAAAATGCCTAATTTGAAGTTTTCGACTCTTGCGTATTCGTTCCGTCGAGCCCCGGGAGTTTATCGAGTCCCGGAGGGAGGCCGCCGCCGTTGGCTCCGCCCGCCGATTTCATGTCCTTAAGAAGTTTTTTCATGTCTATGGACCTTAAAATTTCCATCATTTCCTTGTCGTTCATCAGCGCCAGAAATTTTTTGTTGGACATCAGGCCCATCACGTCCTGCTTTTCAACGAGCGCCATGATCTCTTTGTCCTGCGCGAACGCCTGCAGTTTGGGATGGCTGACGATCTTCTGGAATTCCTTCGACGCGGCCATCGATTGCGCCATTTTAGCGTTATCGCCTTTCGGCGCGCGGCCCATCTCCTCCGCCGCCTCGAAGAGTTCCTTATCGCCGAAAAGATTCAACGCGTACGGTTTTAAAATTTGCGCCGCGGTGAGGAATATTGAATTATCTAATTTATCTTTCGTCTGTTTATTGAAAGGCATCACTATGATGCCGACCGCGATTACGAGCGTTATCAGCAGGCCCTTCGCGAAACCGGCGAACATGCCGGCGGTTTTATTGGCCTGCGTCATGGTCTCGGACTGCGCGATCTTCTTTTCTATGAAGTATTTCGAGACCTTAAGCGCTATATAGATAAAAACGAATATTATGAAGAAGGCCAGAAGGAAGGCGGAGATATTGGAAAAACCGAACGCGCTGGTAAGCACGACCGCAAGTTTGTCATAGGTTTTCATCGATACGGCGAGTATCAGCAGAAGTCCGAGAATATTAAAAATTTCGGACACGCCGCCGACGAAATATCCCCAGCCGATGCAAAAGCCTATATATAATATAAAAGCGAGATCGATTACCTTTGGATTAATAAATACCACCGCCGTTTGCTGAGATCAATCCGTGTTTTACGAGCGCAGCTCTCCGCCGAGCGAGTTTTTAATTTCGGCGATGACGTCTTCGAAGCTCTTTTTCGTTTCCGCGTCGCCGAGCGTTCCTTCGTCGCTCTGGAATGTGAGCGTGACCGCGGTGCTCTTTTTGTCCCCGGCTACCTTTTCGCCGGTATATTCGTCGAATGCGGCCACCGATTTGAGGTTTTTGCCGCCGGCTTTGCAGCAGGCCTTTTCGATCGCCGAGTAGTTCACGTCTTTTGATATCAGCACGGCGAGGTCGTAAACGCTCGGCGGGAATTTGGAGATATCCTTCACTTTGAAGGTTTTATTGAGGTTTTCGACCAGGACGCGTGTTTCGATCTCGAAGACTATGACCTCTTTTGCCAGGTCGATCGAGTAATTGCCCGCCGTTACGGGGTGCACGACGCCTATGTAGCCGACGCGGTCGCCGTTCTTAAGATGAATGGACGCGGTCTTTTTCGGGTGCATATTGGTTTTATCGGAAAGCTGCCTGAAATCGACAGGGACCTTGAATGCCGCGAAAAGGTTTTCGACGACGCCTTTAAGATAATAAAAATCGAGGGCGTCCTTGCGCGCGTTCCAGTAGCCGTGTTCGAGCGCGCCGTATATGAGGCCCGCCACTGTCTGCGTTTCGACTATCTTATAGTTAGTTCCGTCCGCGGCGACCACCGGCGTGTGTTTTTCGAGGATGCCCGTCACGTCGGCGAGGCGGTATGTGCTTCCGATCTCGAATATTTTAACGAAGTCGGCTTTCTGGTTGATGTTGTACTGCATGGTCCTCATAAGGCCCGAAAGCATCGACGGGCGCATGATCGAGAATTCGACTCCGAGCGGGTTGAGTATCTTGACGAAATATTTTTCGCCGATGCCTTCGAAGTTTTCTTTTTTGAGGTCTTCCTTTCCCAGGAAGGAATAGTTCATGCACTGGCAGAAACCCGAGTGTACAAAAAAATCGGTTATTTTAGCGACCGCGTCAAATGTGCTTTCGACCGGTTTCGAATACGGCAGGGTGATCTCGACTTCTTCTATGTTATTATAGCCGTAGATCCTCAAAAATTCCTCGTAAATATCGCAGGCCGCGAATATGTCGTGGCGGTATGAGGGGGCCTTGACCGTCAGTTTTCCGCCGCCGCATGATTTGACCTCGAAATTCAGGCGTTTTAAAATTCCGGCGACCTGCTCTTCGCTGAATTTATGGCCGCAGAATTCATTTAATTTGCCGAGGTCAACGCTGATTTCGTTTATTGGCAGTTCTTTTACGCCGTTATCTGATATGCCGCCGTAGCAGACCGCGCCGGGCGAAAGTTCGCAGATGAGCGAGGCAATCGCGTTCGCTATATATTCGCTGTCGCAGATGTCGACGCCGCGGGTGAAACGCTGCGACGATTCGGATGAAAGAGATAATCTTTTCGACGTTTTTCTGACGGAGACGGGATCGAAAACGGCCACTTCTATGAGCAGTTTCGTCGTGTTCTCGTTCACTTCGCTGTATTTTCCGCCCATGACCCCGGCGATGGCGCGCGGCGCCTCTTTATCGCAGATAAGGAGCGTTTCGGCGGTGAGCGCGTATTGCTTATTGTCGATGGCCTCCATCTTTTCGCCCGGTTTTGCAGTTCTTACTATTATGTCGGTGGAAGCGAGCTTCGCCATGTCGAAGGCGTGCGACGGATGGCCGTACATGTAGCTGACGTAATTAGTAACGTCTACGACGTTATTGACGGGGCGCATTCCGATATTTTCGATGATCTTGGCAAGCCACGACGGCGATGGCGCTATCTTTACGCAGTCGATGACGCGCGCCATATAGCGCGGGCATAATTTCTTATCGATTATTTCGATCTTGACGGCGTCGCAGGTCTTTTTGGAAGCGTCTTCGGCGAGCTTGTACGCCGGCATTTTGACTTCTTTCGAATAAAGCGCCGCCAGATCGCGCGCCACGCCCAGAACGCTCATCGCGTCGCCGCGCTGCGCCGTGACGTCGACGTCGATCAGCCAGTCGTCCATGCCGATGACGCGCGCGAAGGCTTCTCCCACCGTCGCGTTTTTATCGAGTATCAGAAGGCCGCTCGATTCTTTGGCGAGACCCAGTTCCTTTTCGGAGCAGAGCATTCCGAAGGATTTTACGCCGCGAAGCTCCGCCGGCTTTATTTCGAGGCCGCAGGGAAGGTGCGCGCCGATCTTAGCGACCGGAACTATATCGCCCTCGGCCATGTTTTTCGCGCCGCAGACGATCGTCAGTTTTTCGAAGACGGTGTCGAGGGTGCATACGGTCAGTTTTTCGGCGTTAGGGTGCTTTTCGATCTTGAGGATCTTTCCGGTGACGACGTTTTCGAGGCCCTTTCCGAGGTATTCGACCGCGTCGACCTTCAGGCCGCCCATGGTGATGTCGGCCGCTATCTTTTCCGGCGCGATGCCGTCTAAATTCAGGAATTGAGTGAGCGAACTCAGTAATATTTTCATGGAATCAATTTCTCCTTAATAAATAATAAGATAAAACTTTATAAAATTACGATATATCCGCATGCATAAAAACGCTTTTTAAAAAGGCGTCCGCCGGAGGAACGGCAAATATATTCGAAAAATGGAATATATTATCTGAACTGCGCCAGGACCCTCAGGTCGTTCATGTAAAAATCTCGTATGTCGCGGATCGCGTATCTGAGCATGGCGATTCGCTCGACGCCCATTCCGAAGGCGAAGCCCCTGTAAATTTCGGGGTCGATATTGCCGTTTTTCAGAACGTTCGGGTGCACCATTCCGGCGCCCATTACTTCGAGGAATCCGCTGTTCTTGCAGATAGCGCAGCCGCGGCCCTTGCAGCTGATGCATTCGACGTCCACTTCGGCGGAAGGCTCCGTGAACGGGAAATAAGACGGCCTGAATACGACCTTTCTGTCGGCGCCGAAGAATTCGCGGCAGAAAGATGCGATGATGCCCTTGAACGCGGCGAAATTGGTGTTTTTATCAACCAGCAGGCCTTCGACCTGGTGGAATACGGGCGAGTGCGAGGCGTCGACCTCGTCGAGCCTGTAAACGCGTCCGGGAGCGACTATTTTAATGGGCGGCTCGCTTTTTAACATAGTGCGTATCTGAACTCCCGAGGTGTGCGTGCGCAGCACGGCGTTCGGGCCGGCGTAGAAAGAGTCCTGCATGTCGCGCGCCGGGTGCCAGTCGAACATATTCAGCGCGTCGAAATTTATATAGTCGGTTTCAATGTCGGGGCCTTCGCTGACCGAAAAACCGAGGCGCCCGAATATTTCGACTATCTCGGCTATGGTGGAGGATATCGGATGCCTGTGGCCTATTTCGTGAAATTTGCCGGGGAGCGTGACGTCGCAGTAGGACGCGTTGATCTTCTCGTAAACGGCCTTATCGGAGATCTTTTTTTCGAATTCCTTAATGCCCGATTCGACTTTTTCCTTCACGCGGTTGATCTTCTCGCCGAACGCCGGACGGTCTTCGGCCGTGACCTTGCCCATTTCCTTGAATAGCGAGGTCACGTGGCCCTTTTTACCGAGAAAATCCACTTTAAGCGTTTCGATGTCGGAAACGGTAGCGGCTTTCGAGAGTTTCTCTTCGAACATGGCTGTTATTTCATTCAATTTGCTTTCGTCCATCTGAATCATCCTTTATTATTATTTATTTATTTATTTTCAAATATTTTTATATCGTGAAGATCTTTTTCTATCAAGATCCGCGTCCGCCGCTCCTGTAAATCATGAATTCAGCGCGAGTGCGATCTCGTAACAGAATATGCCCATCGCGACGCTTAAATTCAGCGACTCGTTTCCGCCGTAATTAGGTATCCTGGCTTTGATCGCGCAGGCGGCGTCTTCGATGATCTTTAAGATCTGATCGTCACTGACGCCGTGGCTTTCGGAGCCGCCCACGATTATGATTTTTCGGAACCCTTCGCCGCCCGCGCGTCTGGCGGCCTCGCGCAGCGGAATCCCGGCCCTGATGTCCGGAAATATCAAGGCTGTCTCTTGCGACCGAGCCGCTTCGAGAAGTGCGCCGAAAATTTTTTCGTCGAGCCTGGCCGCCGCCACATTTTTAAAAGAGCCCATGGAAGCTTTTATCACTTTTGGCGAATATTCGAATACCGAATTTTTTCCGAGCAGCACCGCCGAAACTCCGAAATTATCGGCCAGACGCATTATTGTTCCGAGATTGCCCGGGTCGTTGACCGAATCGAGCAGGATGAAGATCCTTTTTTCGGCGTCTCCTATCAAAGAAACCGCGTCGCGTTGCGGAATGGCCGAAACGCACAGCACGCCCTCGGGCGTTTCGTCGCCGCTTAATTTTTTAAAAAGCTCCGCGGACACGGTGTATATTTTAACATATTTATTAGAATTAATAAATGAAATTTTTTCGAGATAATCGCTTTCGAGCGCTTCGCTTAAGAGCACGTATTTAATATTCGGTAGAAAACCCCCGTCGCTCAACGTTTCATAGACGGCCTTTTTCCCTTCGATAATGAAAAGTCCGCGCTCGATCATATTTTTTTTCAACCTGAGCGATTTTAGTTCGGATATTATTTTCGAGTTCAGGCCGGGCGTTTCGGCGCCCGGCAAATATTTTTTTATCATAATTAAATGAGAAGCCTCAAAGTCGAATTTTTAGTTTTCCTTGAGGAACTTGTCGATCATCGCGTTGGGTATGACCGCGAGTATCGTGTCGCCGGCCTCGAGAACGCATCCCGGCTTTACATTGAAGTCCACCGCTTCGCTTTTCGCGCTTTTTATGCCGATGATGTTTATGTCGTAAGCCTTTCTTAGATTAAGGTCGACCAGGCTTTTTCCGACGATCTTTTTAGGCGGCGAAACGCGTATGAATTTATAATCGGCCGAAAGATTCACCTCTTCCTGGATGTTCGGCCTGACAAGGCGGGTGGCGACGAGTTCCGCGATATCTTTGTACGGATAAATAATTTCATCCTCGCCTTTTGGCGGCGTCGAAAGTATTTTTTCCAGCACTTTTCCGTGCAGGTCGCTCGTCACTTTCGCGACGACCTTTTTGACGCCGATCTCCTTCATCAGAACGGTTACCAGAATACTCGCTTCGATATTTTCGCCAATACACACTATTCCGACGTCGTATTCGCATTTCGACCGGTCTTTGGAGCAAATCAGCGAGCGCATGACGTTTTCGTTCGTGGCGTCGGCCACTACCGCGTAAGTCGCGAGCCGGTTGTCGTTTATCGACTGGATCATCTTTTCGTCGCTGTCGATAACGAGCACCTGCTGGCTGCTTTGCGCCAGATTTTCCAGAAGCGCGCTTCCGAACCTGCCCACTCCCACTACTACGAATTGCTTCATACTGAATCATCACCTTTTAATAAATTGCGGGTTTACGGAGAACTTGAACTTTTTATATCATCCAATCAGCACTGTTTCTTCGGGATAACGGACGTCCAGTTTCGGCCTGGCTTTCGCGAGCGCGAAGACTACCGTGAGCGAGCCGACGCGCCCGAGAAACATTATCGCCGTGATGACGAGTTTCCCGAACGCGCTCAGTTTGGCCGTTATTCCCATTGAAAGACCGACCGTGCCGAAAGCCGAAACGGTCTCGAAAAGTATCTCCACGAATCCGAATTTTTCACAGAATAAAAGCGCGAAAGCGCCGAATAAAATCAATATCATGGATATCGTGAAAACCGCTACGGACTTACTTATGCTTTCTTTCGGGACGGCCTTTTTAAATATGACGATCTGCGTGTCGTCGTGGATCGAGCGCATTATCGACTTAAACAGGATGGCCGTCGTCGTCGTTTTTATTCCGCCGCCGGTGCCTCCGGGCGACGCGCCGATGAACATGAATATCATGCACAGTAAAAGCGTCGGAGGCAGGAGCAGGCCGTTATCTATAGTGTTGAAACCGGCGGTGCGCAGCGTTATCGACTGGAACAAAGACGCGTATATTTTTTTGTGGAGCGGAAAGGTTCCTATCGTAGTGGGATTGTTATATTCCAATAACAAAATTATTAAGAATCCTGAAACGATCAATATCAGCGAAGTAAAAAGCGTGATCTTAGTGTTCAGGGAAAGCTGATATCGCGATCTGGTACGGAAAAAATAAATTATATCTACTATGGTGTTGAATCCGATGCCGCCGATTATGATCAAAGAGCCTATTACCAGATGGACGGCGAGATTGCCGTCGAAAGACATGAGGCTGTCGCTGAAAAGGGCGAATCCGGCGTTGCAGAAAGCCGATACCGAGTGGAAAACCGCGAAATAAAGGGCTTTCACCGCGGCGTATCCTTTCTGGTATTTAAAAACAGTGAACAGGATCAACGCCCCGATGGCTTCGATGGTTATTGTTATGATGAAAACGTATTTGATCAGTTCCACAAGGTCTATCGAAGTATTCGAAGGCCTGTCTTCCCGCGCGAAAAGTCTGAATCTGAGCGAAACTCTGCCGCTCACGGCCGACATGCCGAATGTCACGATCGTCATAATGCCCAGGCCGCCGAATTGTACCAGTAGCAATATTATAATCTGGCCGATGAACGAATAGCTCATTGGCGTGTCGACGCTGGTAAGGCCGGTGACGCACACTGCCGAGGTCGCGGTGAAAAGCGCGTCGATATAGCCGATCTTAACGCCTGGCTGAGCCGAAAAGCCGCAGGTGAGAAGAAAAGTTCCTATCAGGATGACCGTGAGGAAACTTATTACGAGTAACTGCGAAGGGGTCCATTCGAGCGGAATGGATCTTATTCCGCCGCCATTGACGTTTCCTCCGCCGTTAGCATTGGAGCTATATTCTGAATTATGCATATTCACTTTCCGATGGAATTTACGATAAAATTATTAAATTTCACAAAATTAATATATAAGAATATAACAATACAATGATATGTTATAAAAAAATTGATAAAAAAATTAAATTTTGCTTAACCGTGAAAGCGGCTTTTTAAAAAGCGAATGAACCGTACTTCGGGATTTCTCCTTCCGTACGATTCAATCGCTTTATTTAACTATTTTGTTTTTAAATAGTAAACATTTTCGGTTTTTTCGAATTATTTCGAAGCCGATTTACTTTTTTTTTCCGCTTTCGGAGCTTCGCACGCGTCGTTTTTAAGGCGGGCTAAAGCCGCGGCGAGTCTTGCGACCGGCACGCGCTTCGGCGAGCATGAAACGTAATTAAGGCCGAGTTCGTAGCAGAATTCTACCGAGTTGGGCTCTCCGCCGTGTTCGCCGCATATGCCGAGCTGGATGTTCGGGCGGGCGCTTTTGCCTTTGGATACGGCTATTTTCATGAGTTCGCCTACGCCGTTTCTGTCGAGCACTTCGAACGGATTGACGCTCAATATCTTTTTATCGATATAGGTGCCTATGAATTTGCGCTCGGCGTCGTCGCGCGAGAAGCCGAGTGTGGTCTGGGTGAGATCGTTCGTTCCGAACGAGAAGAATTCGGCGTCTCTGGCTATTTCGTCGGCGGTGACGCAGGCGCGCGGAAGTTCGATCATGGTTCCGACCATGTAATGAACTTTTACGCCCGTTTTGTCCATGACTTCTTTAGCCACTCTGTGGGTGAGCTCTTTCAACGGATTGAATTCGTTCACGTGGCAGACGACGGGGATCATTATTTCGGGTCTTACGTGTACTTTTTCTTTTTCGAGCTGGCACGCCGCTTCGAATATCGCGCGGATCTGCATTTCAGCTATTTCGGGATAGGTGAGAGCCAGACGGCAGCCGCGGTGGCCGAGCATCGGGTTGATCTCGTGGAGCTGTTTTACGATCTCGTACAATTTTATCTTGGCGTCGATGACTTTCAGGTTCTCTTCGTTCATGCTGGTTTCGCGAAGTTCGTCCATTATTTTTTCGCGCGCGGGAAGGAACTCGTGCAGAGGCGGATCCAAAAGGCGGATGGTGACCGGCAGGTCGCGCATCGCTTTGAGGATGCCGTAGAAATCGTCGCGCTGCATAACCAGGAGCTGGTCGAGGGCGCCCTGGAGTTTAGCGTGGGCTTCTTTTCTGACGCGTTCGTCTTTATCGTAGTATTTTTCGGTTGCCAGGATCATTTCCTGGACGACGGGGATTCTATCTTCAGCGAAGAACATGTGTTCAGTGCGGCAGAGGCCTATGCCCTGAGCGCCGAACTGGCGGGCGAGGGTGGCGTCTTTCGGCGTATCGGCGTTAGCCCATACTTCCATCGTGCGGAATTCGTCGACCCATTTCATAAGGGTATCGTAAAATTTGTTGTTTTCGGGGATGATGAGGGGAACTTTGCCCAGAACTATTTCGCATTTGGTTCCGTCTACCGATATCCATTCGCCGGCTTTGACTGTTTTGCCGTGTACGGTCATGGTTTTGGATTTGAAGTCGATGTGGAGTTCTTTGCATCCGCAGACGCAGGCTTTGCCCATCTGGCGGCCGACGACGATAGCGTGAGCCGTGGCTCCGCCTACGCACGTTACGACGCCGTTGGATACCGCCATGCCGTGGATATCGTCCGGGCAGGTTTCTTCGCGGACGAGTATTACGGGAAGGCCTTTGGATTCGTGGATCTCGACGGCTTCGTCGGCGTCGAAAACTACTACGCCGGTGCCGGCGCCCGGGGTTCCGACGGTGCCTTTGGTGAGCACTTCGTATTTGGCTTTGGGATCGAACATCGGGTGCAGGAGCTGTTCGAGAAGGACGGGGTCTACCATTTTCAGTGCCTGTTTCTTGTCGATAAGGCCTTCCTGCTGCATTTCGACGGCGATGCGGACTGCGGCCTGGCCGGTGCGTTTGCCGTTTCTGGTCTGAAGCATGTAGAGTTTGCCTTCTTCTACGGTGAATTCGAAATCCTGAACGTCTTTGAAGTTGGTTTCGAGGATCTGTCTTACCTGAAGCAGTTCTTTATAGGTTTTCGGAAGTTCTTTGCCCATGTCGATGATCTTTTTGCCGGTGCGGATACCCGCGACGACGTCTTCGCCCTGAGCGTTCAAAAGATATTCTCCGAAGAATTCGTTTTCGCCGGTCGAAGGATTGCGCGTGAAAGCCACGCCTGTAGCGGACGTTTCGCCTTTGTTTCCGAATACCATAGTCTGAACGTTGACGGCGGTGCCTATTTCATCGGGTATTTTGTACATTCTTCTGTAGGTGATTGCGCGCGGATTGTTCCACGACTGGAAAACGGCGTTGCGGGCGCCTCTGAGCTGTTCGAGAGGTTCCTGCGGGAAGTCTTTGCCGGCTTCTTTTTTATATAAGGCTTTGAATTCTTTTACAAGCAGTTTAAGGTCGTCGGTGGTGAGCTGCGTGTCGTCGGCGACTTTTCTGTTTTTCTTCATCGCGCGGATGAGGTGTTCGAAATGGCTTTTTTCAACGCCCATAACTACGTCGCCGTACATGGCGATGAAGCGGCGGTATGAGTCCCACGCGAATCTTTCATTTTTGGTTTTTTTAACGAGGCCTTCGACCGATTCGTCGTTGAGGCCGAGGTTCAATATGGTGTCCATCATGCCGGGCATGGACATTTTAGCGCCGGAGCGAACTGAAACGAGGAGCGGATCGTTTTTATCGCCGAGTTTTTTGCCGTTGATCTTTTCGAGATCTTTTAAGCCGTCGAGCATCTGATCTTCTACTTCTTTGGGGACTTTTTCGCCGTTCTTGTAATATTCGATGCAGGCTTCGGTGGTAATCGTGATGCCCGCGGGAACGGGAAGGCCTATTTTAGCCATTTCAGCGAGGTTCGCGCCTTTTCCGCCGAGAAGATCTTTCATGGTGCCGTTGCCGTCGTTTTTATCTTTCGAGAATAGATAAACGTATTTTTTCGCCATTAATTAACACTCCTTATTTTATATATGGTGGCGGGCACATCTTTTGAGAAGTGCCCGCCGATTTTTCCTGGTTATTTGGCCGCCAGAGCGGTTTTTGCTTTTTCAACTATCGCTTTGAAGGTGCCGTTATCTGAAAACGCTATTTCAGCGAGCACTTTTCTATCAAGGCAGACATTCGCCTTTTTGAGGCCGCTTACGAATTTCGAATATGAAAGTCCGTGTTCGCGGGTGGCGGCGTTTATTCTGGTGATCCACAGGGACCTGAATTCTCTTCTTCTGGCGCGTCTGTCGCGGTAAGCGTAAACGTGCGCTTTAATGACGGCCATGTGGGCCTGTTTGTATGTGCGGCGTCTCGATCCGAAAAAGCCCTGCGCCATGTGAAGTATCTTTTTGTGATATTTATGTGTGTTTTTTCCGCATTTGATTCTCACTTTTAATTCCTCCTAGTTTCAGCTTAACTTATGTAAGTTATTACCGTGTGGTTATGCAAGGTTTAACAGTCTTTTTACAGTGCGTAATTCAGCGTTTTGCGTAACGTAGGTCGCAGCGTGCAGTCTTTTTTTCTGTTTACGCGACTTCGATGTCGTAAGCTTATGGCCAATATAAGCGCAAGCGCGCTTAATTTTGCCGCCACCGGTAACGTTGAAACGTTTTTTGGCACCGCTGTGTGTTTTAGCTTTAGGCATTGACTTTTCCTCCTTCTGGTCGTTTTATTATAGTTTAAAATAAAAACAAAAAGTATTAAAAATATACTTTTAATTTAATTTGATCTATACTATAAATTTATTTTGTATCGATCTTTTTATTTGAATATAAACAAATATCAACTAATAAGCGCATTTAATAAAGAATACCGGGGCGCGTCCTGCTTATTCTTTTACCGCGGCGGGTTCCGTGACTACGGCAGCTTCGGCGGCGGGGGCTTCATCGGCTTCGCCGGGCTTGTCAGGTTTTTTCGCTTCGGGCTTCGGCAGTACGACGGCCTTGGGAGCGAATATCGAAACGAGGTTGCGGCCCTCGCTGATGCAGCTTTTTTCTACCGTGGAACATTCAGTTATTGCCTGGGCGAGCTTTTCAAGGAGCTTTTTGCCGAAATCCTGGTATACGACCTCGCGGCCTTTGAACATCACTATGGCTTTAACGCGGTGACCTTCTTCGAGGAATTCTTTGGCGTGCTTGGCCTTCGTGTCGAAGTCGTGGTCGTCTATCTTCGGTCTGAGCTTGATTTCCTTCGTGACGACGGTGCGCTGTTTTTTCTTGTTTTCCTTGCTCTTTTTGTTAAGCTCGTATTTATATTTGCCGAAATCCATGACCTTACAAACCGGAGGAGTCGCGCTCGGCGATACTTCTACGAGGTCCATTCCGACCGAACGGGCGAGTCCCATCGCTTCGTCTATCGGTCTAACTCCAAGCTGTTTGCCTTCATGGTCGATAAGTCTCACTTCGCGAACGCGTATTTTTTCGTTCACTCTCGGCATTTGCTGAACGTTACTGATAAAAAAACACCTCCAAAATAAAATAAAAATTGGAATTCAAGACATAATTATACACTTAATGTTATGATTTGTCAATATTTTTGTTGACAATTTTCCAGAGCAAATTCAGGACTATTATCGCTTGAATTTAATCGTATGATAATGTATAATGAGTTATAATATGGAAAAAGACAAAATCATATATATAATGAACTGCGACAGCCCGGCGTTGTCGTGTGCGCGCGTGCTCGATGATATAGATGGCGGAAATGCAGGCGCGCTCATTTTGACGCGTTCCCGGCAGCAGGCCGATTACTATAAGGCGGAAGCGGCTAAAAAGAACGGCGGCAGGGTACCGCCCGGACTGAACAGCTTTTCCTTCAATTCCTTCGTCGAAACCTGCCCTTATGCCGATCTCAGCGGCGCCGCGGCCGGTTACGCCGATTACGAGGCCAAGTCGCTCCTGCTTTTAAAGGCTGCGGCCGGCGATCCCGGCCTGGCGGATTTTAAGATCGACCTCCGTTTTATGAATTATCTCAGTGAAGCGGTAAGCGAACTTAAATCGAATAATATTAATATCAACTTTTTGAAAAAGTCCGGCGCCTTTAAAAATCTCAGTTTTAAATGTTCGAAGCTGCTCGAAATTTATGGCCGCTATCAGAAGCTTCTTTCTGACAAAGGTCTTCGCGACTACCACGACAGGGTTATCAGTCTTTCATGCGACGGCGGTTTTTACGATTATATAAAAAATTCATATGATCTGATAGTCTTCGACCGGCCCGAAATGCTTTCTCCGATCGAAACCGATCTTTCGGCGCTTATCGTTGCGGCGGGCAGGCGCGTGGTCATAATTACAGATAAAACTGCCTGTGAAATAAATCCCCAGCAGATCGCCGTTAACAGGATAATAAAGCGGGCGGGCGAGATAGGCTGCTCGGTTTCCTTTGAAAGTCTCGATGCGGCGGCAGCCTTGGCAAGGCCGGAACGCCTCAGGTGTGAAAAGGCCCTGAACTCGCTCGGCACGACCTCGCTTGAAAGCGGTTTTATACGCGAAATACCATGCGGCGGCCTCGCCGAAGAAGCCGCTCTGATCGCGCGAGCTATAAGCGCGACCGCGCTGCGGGAAAATATCGCGCTTTCGAGGTTTGCAGTTTTTATGCCGGGATTTTCAAGGTCGCGTAAATATATTGGAACCGCTTTTTCAGCCTACGGCATAAGTTTTAAAGCTAACGAAGGCCGCGGCGCATCTGAATTTCCTTCAGTGGATAAACTTTTGCGCGTTATCGATTTTCTCGAATCCGGCGATGCCGATTCTTTCGTTCCACTGGTGAGCTTATCCGCGTTCAAAAGGTTCGAGCCTTTCAAAAACGTCAGGAACCTGGCGGGCGTCTTAAAAAAACTTCTGGCGGCGACTAAATTATTCTCGCGCGGCGAGGCCCATGACGAACGCAGCGCGGCGGCATCGATTGATGCCGAAAACGATTTCGGCGGCGGGGACGCGGCCGTTATGGCCCGGCTTTATGAGCAGATCGGAGGTTTCATGAAAAACGCCGCAGGGATAGTTAACGTCGAATATTACACGCTGCCGGAATGTTTTAATGTTCTGACCGGCCTGCTCGAACGCGAGGGATTTTGCGCGGGGGAAAACGAGAGCGGGCGCGGCCCTCTTTCGCTGGCCATATCGGCGATGCACTCGTTCGCATCGAACGCCGTCCGCCTCGGAGCGGATGAAAAATTTAAATTCAGTACGGCCCTCGGCATTTTTCGCGGCCTTGTCAGTTCCACATTCGTTCCGGATTCTTTCGACCCTCTGAAAACGACCGCCGCGTCTGAAGAAGCGGTTATTATCCACACGAAGCCGAATATCAATTTATTTGAATATGATTACCTGTTTATAGCCGGCGCCGTCGAAGGCGTATTGCCTTCTTTCGGAAGCGGTTCGGCATCTTTTTTCTTCGACTCCCCTGACCGTGCGCTTCTGAGCCTCTGCGAGCAGCCGCCGCAGATTTATTCCGAGCGCGCCCTCTTTCACCGCCTGCTCGCTTCGCCCGCCCGCGGAACGTTTTTAAGCGCCCCTTCTTCGCACCTTAACAGGCGCTTCATCAGGTCACGTTTTTTCGGCGAAGTTGAAAATGTCTCCGTTTACGACGGCGGCGGCGAAATTCTCTGCGGCGGCGATCTTCTCGAGTGCTGCTTACGGCTCGAGCCGGGCTCGGGTGAAATAGAAAAAATATCCGGTTTTTACGGCGTTCCCCGTGCTGAACTCGACGCGTCACTCCGCGAGATCGCGCTTTCCACCGAAACGCTTTGTGACAGAGACTCGAAGCTGAAAAGCCGTTTCATGTTCGACTGTTCCGCCATCCGCGAAGACCATCTGCTGGCTCATCTTTATAAAAGACCCGGCGTTTTGCGGGCGAGTCCAACGCTTATCGAAAAATTTTATTTCTGCCCCGGGCGTTATTTTTTCGAAAAGGAGCTGTGCCTGAAGGCCGAATCGAAGTACAGCGGCGAACTCGATCCGATGGATGAGGGCGTGATAATACACGAAACGCTCGAGCGTTTTTTCAGCGACGTAACGGCGAAAGAAGCTCTCCGGGATTATTATTTTAATGAAACCGGCCGCGGCGCGATGAAACAGGCTATCGAAAAACTTTTATTTTCAGCCGGATATGCCGCGGTCAAAAAAGGCGGGCTGGAGAGGCGTTTCGGTGCCGCGTATCAAAATATTAAAATGCTGCAATATTTCAACGCGCTGAACGGTTACGAACGCAGCGAATCTGAATCCGACGCGGTTTCGGGTATCAGCGGGTATTTCAAGAATTTTATCGACGATTATCTCGAATCCCTCACGGTCCAGAATTTTTATCTGGAGCCGGCCGCCGTGGAATTCGAGCTCACCGAAGGATTGTCGTGCCGCGGGCGCGAGGTCGAGTTCGCCGCGAAATGCGACCGGATCGACGCGTGCCTTACCGAAGAAAACGGGCAGCTATATTTTTTCGTGACGGACTATAAGACGGGGATCACCCCGCAGGCCTCGGAAATAAAAACCCTCAGGAAGCTGCAGGCGCCGTTTTATCTGTATTTTCTCGAAAAGAAACTGAACGCGGAGCTCGCCTCGCGCGGAACGGCGCTGGGCCGTAAAGCGTCTTCGGCCGCCGGAGCGGGTTTTGTATATACCTCTATATCTAAACTCGACAAAGACCTCAGGCCTGAAAAAAGATTTTTTATTTCCGCCCGCTTCGCAGCGCCGAAGTCTTCGAAAAAAGGCGAAGCGAAAGAGGGGGCCCGCGACGGCGAATTCAAAATAACGGTCTCGCAGAGGGCCAGGAAAGATTACGACGATATAATGGAGCAGGTTCCAGGCGTTATAGAAACCTTTATTGAAAAGACCGCCCGCGGCGATTTTCACGCCTCCGTTCTTGAAGGCCACGACTGCGGATTCTGCGGCTTCAACGGGATATGCCACAGAAACCGCAAGGCCGGCGTTTCGGCCGCGCGCGCCCTTGCCCGCACGGGCGAAGTAGATAACGGGAGGCGCATATGAGCACAGCCGCGTTCACGCCCGGGCTTAATTTAAGCCAGAAACAGGCTATGGCGCTGGATCTCGACCGTGACGTTTCAATACGGGCGGGTGCGGGGTCGGGAAAAACACGCACCATAACCGAAAAGATATTCGGAATTATCCGCGGCGCCTTCGATTCTTCCGCGCCGGACGGCGGCCTTGAAGTGCTGAAAAAAATACTGTGCATCAGTTTCACCAATAAGGCCGCACTCGAGCTTTCGGAAAGGATCATGGCGCGGCTCGCCGAAGCGGCGGCGGGATGCGCCGATCCGCCCCTGGCCGCTTACTTCGCATCGGCCGCGGAACGGCTCGACTCGCTGGAGATAATGACGCTCGACTCTTTTTTTACCTCGGTGTTGAGGCGTTTCGCTTTTCAGCTGAAACTTTCGACTTCTTTTAAGCCGGCAGCCGGCGGCCGTGCGGACATTTTATTCCGCAAGGCCGTTTTTAACGTCCTGGATTCGCTTTCGAACGGCGGACCCGCCCGTGGGAAAGGCGGAAAGGCGAATATATTCGACGATTTTTACTCGTTTTACAGAAAAAAGGACACGATACACGGCCTTTTCACGCGGATCTTATCGAAGGCGGTCTATCTTAACGATCCCATTTTTACTTTCGGCTCGAAGGATGAGTTCGAAAAGCACCTGCTGCAGGAGACCGCCTATATCGAAAAAACGATAGGCGATCTGGAATTTTCCGGCGTGCTGAATTTCGATAAATTAACGGCCGCCATGGATTATTTAAGTGCGATAGCGCAGGATTTGACCGGCGCGTCCCGGGAAAAGGCGATCGGCCTGCTCGAAGCTTACCGTCGCGCCACGGCCGAAAAATCGGCCGCTTCCGATTTTTTTAAATACGCCCTGCATGGATATAAAAATGTCAGATACAGCAAAATTGACGGCGGCGCAAGACTCGAAGAGCTGAAACTGATGATCGCGCTCGTCAGGGAGGCGGCGAAAAAACGCTTCGGTGCGAGCGAAACGCCGCCTTCCGCGGAAGATCGCCGTCTGTCGAAAATGGAATTCGATTTTTTCAGCGGCCTGTGCGAAATTTTCGATAAATGCAGGGCTGAATACCGCCGCCTCAAAGACGCCGAAAATCTCCTGGACTTCAATGATATTGAAGAAAAGGCTATCGAGGCGGCGCAGGACGAATCGATAAGGGATTCGATCTCGAAGCAATATCGGCATATACTAATAGACGAATTTCAGGATACGAACAACCTGCAGGCCGGGATAATAAAACTTATAAAAGGCTCGGCTAAACTTACTATCGTCGGCGACGGCATGCAGTCGATATACAGGTTCCGCAACGCGAACTGCAAACTTTTTTCGGATTTCGAGACGGACTTCGCCGGCGCAGGAGGCCTTAACGTGAATCTTGACGATAATTACCGATCGTCGCTCAACGTTCTGAGCTTCATAAACGATTTTTTCAGCTTTTTGAATTTTGACGCCGACCATCCGTTCTCGGATTTTAAGTACTCGCCGCTGGCGGCGCTTTCCAACCGGGCGGAAAACAGGTCCGTCGCGGTGGAACTGGGTCTTTTCGCGGTCGTTTCGGACCGCTCCTCCCCGGAAACCGACGGCGGGACGGATGAGAGCGAAACACCGCCGCCGCCCGCGGAAGGCGACGCCGCGGATGCCGCCTCTGAAGACGGCGAAGACGACGAGTTCGACGCCGGTCAGTTCGATTTTATCGCGCGCCGTGCCGTCGCGCTTCATGAAGACGAGGGATGCCGATACGGCGAGATGATGATACTGCTTTCGCGCATGAGCCGCGTCGACTCGCTCGCGGCCGCGCTTTCCGCCGCCGGCGCGCCCTTCGTTATTACAAAGAGCCGCAGATTTTTCGAACGACCCGAGGTTCTCGATATTTTAAACCTCGTTAAAACCCTGGTGGACCCTCTTGACGATCTTTCAATGACGGGCCTTTTAAGATCGCCCGTATTCGCCGCCGCGGATTTTATTATTTTCGCCATGGCACAGAGTTTTCGAGAATTATGCCCGGCGGAGCCGTTTTCCATTTACGCCGCCCTTAAAAAACTTTCAGCCGGCGCGCTCGATTTCGACCGGATACTTGCGCCGGACGCGCTGCCGTCCGGCGGATACGAGGCGGAAAAAAAACGCCTGATAAATATTTCGAATAAGATCGATCATTATCTGCGGATGTGCCAGCATAAAAACGCTTACGACGTCTTATCGTCCATTTACCTCGATCTGAACCTTAAATGCAAATATTCTTACGAGGGCGATTTCGGGCCTGCTTATAAGAACATCGAAAAACTTTTTTCGCACATTCTCGAAAACGATTACCTGCCCGACGGCCCAATGCCCGTCTTTCTGGAGAACTTTCGGAGCGTCGTCGACATTAATTTTGCCGAAGAGGAAAGCCAGGACGATGCGCCCGCCTCCGACGCCATACGCATAATGACGGTCCATCAGGCGAAGGGGCTCGAGGAAAAGATAGTTTTCATACCCGAACTGGAGACAGATTTTTTCAAGGCAGCCGACACGGCCGTACTGGTCGACGACCGCAAAAACCTTTCGTTTCAGCCGGGCGTATTCGTGAGGCTGAACGAGCGTTCGCTTCTGAAGGATTATCATGAAGCCGTCAGAAAATACGAACGGGTGCAGGAACTCTTCGAAAAAAAACGCCTGCTTTACGTCGCGATGACAAGAGCGCGCGAACTGCTTGTTATGTCGGGCTCGTTCAAGATCAACATCAATAAAGACGGCGAGATCAAGGCGTCGAAACTTCAAAAAAAGCCTTTTATGCTCTCGAACTGTCATCTGAGCTGGCTTGCCAACTTTCTCGGACTGGACGCCGGATTTTTTCTCGACGCTCCCGCCTCAGGCGCTGACGGCGTCAAAGAGCTGAATCGTGATTTCGGAAGGGTGCGCGTCTTTTTGAAACCTCCGGCCGCTCGAGAAACGCCGCCGCCCGCCGCTTCATCGCTTTCAGCCGCCGCCCCGGGCCCGAAATTCGACGCGGCGTGCGCGTTGAACTATAAAAGACTTTCATCTCCCGAAACCGCCGCTGCCGTGGCAGTTAAATTATCTTATTCAGATTACAAAAAACTCGTTGAAGGTCCGTTTTCCGCCGTTACGGCCCGGCCGAGTTTTTCCGCGTTCGATCTTGCGTCTTTTCTCGGCGATAAAAAGATAGGCGTCGCCCCGCGGCCCTCGGCAACGGAAAGCGAGACAGGTACTGCTTTTCACAGGGCCGTCGAACTCGCGCTTTCCTCTTCGCTTCCGCTGCCTCAAATAATCGGCCGCTCGAAACATATATGCCTTGCGGCCTGCAGATCAGCCGCTCCGTCTGCAGTGTTTCCGCGCGCGGAAGTTTTGCGCCGCGTAGAGAAAATGTTCGCCGGCTTTCTCGAAAATGCCGAAATGTGCGGCTTAATGGAACTATTTAATTCCGGCGGGCGCGGCGCGCTCAGAAAATATTGCGAACTCGAAATGCGATATGAAACCGAAAACTTTATTCTAGAAGGCGTGTGCGATCTTATGACGGTCGGTCCTGACGGTGCCGCGACGATTTACGATTTTAAAACCGCGGCCGACCTCAAGGTCGCCGCCCGCGACAGGATGGGCGAATACGAACGCCAGTTGGCTTTTTACCAGTTGTGCGCGCGCGGCCGCTTTTCCGGGATCGCCTCATTTAACGACCCCGTCGTCGTTTTAATTCAGAGCGGCGGAGTTTTTGAAGTCAAGACACTTCGCCTGCCTGCCGAAACGATCGAAAAAAAACAGGCCGAAATTATAAGACAATGCGGCGAACTCTTTAAATAAGAGCCCGCCGCGTTGCGTTATGTTTAATTTTTCGTCCGTTATTAAAGTTTAATAGTTAAAGTATAAATTAACACTTTTTAAAATTACGCTTTACTTTAAGGCGCTTAACCTCTCAACAAGCGCTTCTGCTTATCTGAATCTTCTTGCCCTGGAACCGGGATAATATTCGTATCGCATACGCGGGTCGGTCCTGGCCTTGATCTTTTTAAAACTCTGCATCAAAAGGTCGAGCTTGGACTGTGCGGCGTTACGGGTGTCAAAATCGTAGCTGTTGAGCGCGGCGCCGTAATAGTAATCGCCGGTTTCGACGCCTTCGGAATTTACTATCGCCACATACTGGGATTTGTGGGTGAGCGGCTTCGGCTGTTTGGCGCTGTCGGTAATGCATTTCAAATAAAACACCATGGTGTTCACATCGCCTTTCATGGCGTATGCCTGTGCCAGCCGCCAGTCGTAGCGGGCCATGTTGTTCCAGTGCTCGAGAGGGCCGAATATGTATACTTCGTAAGGTGAAAGCAGCGCCAGCGTCTGATTGAAGCTGCCTGTCTTTAAAAGCTCGTCGGCCTGCTTGAGGATATTTTGAAATTCGATATCGCCCATGTATGGCTTTCCCACGGGCGGAGGAGGCGCCGCGCCGGCCCTGGCCTCAAAAGAGATGCCGCCGGGAGCCTGCTGGGCGTAAGCGTCGTTGAGCGCCGCTCCCGCGATGATCAGCAGCAACGCCAAAAACGAGGCCGACGACAAAGAAAATAAAGAACCGAATAAATATTTTCTATACAAGAAAATCATCTCGCTTTCAAGAAAGAATGCTTCCTTAATTTAAGTTTAGCAAAAATACCGAAGCGTGTCAAGTTAAGAGGAAATATTGGAAGAAAAGTGTGGAATTAAATGAAAAACTTTGAAAAACTTTAAGCCCGGCCGGTAAGCCGCCGCAGTTTGTCCAATGCTGATCCGCCGCGTCGTCGTGTTGCGCGTTTCGTCAGGACGTTAACAGGCCTTCTTTTATTTTGACCATGACCGCTTCCAGCGCGGCGCGCCCGATCGCGCGAGATTTGTCGGAAATGCTGTAGCAATAAGCATTATCGCCGCGAGGGTCGATATCGCCGATCTTGGTGTAATATCTGACCTTGAAATCATCGGGCAGCAGCCCTCTGATCACGCCGTCGATCTTCGATTTGAACGCATAATTATTAACGTAGCCGACTATATCGCCCTTTTTGACCACATCGCCGATGCGTCGCGTGGTTTTGAATATGCCGTCTTTTTTATTGCGCAGTACCCTGTCGAAAGTGTGGCCCATGACGCCGCCCGGCCTTCCGGTGTTCTCTTCGGCGGTCCCGCTGATTATAATGCGTCCGAGGTTGTGGCCGCGGTTGGTCTCGATGACGGCGTGGCAGTCGCTTCCGGCGGTGAATCCCGGGCCGAGCGCCATCACGAAAGGTGCGTCCGTTATTTTGGTGCCGTAGTTTTTCTTGTTAACTATCGCGTCGATGAAAACGTGCGGTCTGAGCCTCGCAAGGCAGGCCGACTCGGGATCGACTATGATCGGAATATAATTGAGCGGCTCGAAGCCTATTTTCGTCAGCAGTTCGTTGACCTCGCTCTTGCGCGCGGTAACGCCTTCGATATCGATAAAACCGTCGGTGACGGCCGTGGAAAAGGCCACGGTGCGCCTGACCGCCGTGGGGTGAGGTATTTCCAGTATCACCACGGTAAAGCCGGCCCTGAACAGGCTGTAGGCGACGCCGCTTGCAAGGTCGCCGCCGCCTTTTATGACGCATTTTATCTTATGAAGCATTAGACTTTCCATTTTCCGGCCTTGAAGTTATTCTGCCATCTGTTCGATCAGCGATTGTATCATGTCTTTCTTAGGAGCGTCGGGATAGAGTTCCAGGTACTTTTTGAAAGCGTCGCTGGCCTCTTTTTTCTTGGCCTGAGCTTTGTAGGAAAGCCCTAGATTATAATATGCGTCGTAGTATTTGGAATCGATTTTGAGGGCCTTGTTCAGCATTTCGATTTCTTTGTCGCGCATGCCCTTCGCGCCGTAAGCCTTGGCGTAGTTGACGCATATGCTGGCCGATTCGGGTTTGATGGTATAGGCTTTATCTAAAAATTCCAGGGCGTTATCGTATTTGCCGAGTGCGCCGAAGCAGAGGCCCATTTTTTCATAAGCGCCATCGTGGTCTTTTTTAAGTTCTATGACTTTCTTAAATTCGACCATGGCCTCTTCGTACTTTCCGCTATTGAAAAGCTGTTCGCCGATCGTGTAAACTTCGGTCGGAGTGGACATTCCGGTTCCGGTGCTCGAAGCGCCGTGCACTTCTCCGAGCGAGGTTTTGAGTTTTTTGTCGAGCTCGGTGGTCGAAGATGAAAGTGAAATAGCGAATTTGGGCGACTTGTTGACGACCTGCTCGAGCGATTCGTCGTCGTATTCGGTTATAGCGCCGAGCATTATACCGTTAGGATAGCTGGTCGTATTATAACCGGGAACGAGCTGGTTAGCTTTGTGATTTTCGGAGACCGCTTCGTCGCTCAGCGAAAGTTTGTCGTAACTTATAGCGAGGTTGAGGTGCAGTTCGCCCCTGTTGCCGTTTTTTTCGATACCCGCCTTAAGCGTTTCCATGGCGTCTTTGAATTTGGACATCCTGTTGAGGACCGCGCCTTTATTGTTGTACGATTCGATATGGTCAGGTTTAATTTTTAAGACGTTGTCGAACTGGAGGACGGCGTCATCGAGGAAATTTTTGTTATTGAACAAAACGCCCATGTTATAATATAACAGATAGAAGTCCGGATTTATTTTCTGCGCCTCTTCGAGGGCTTTTTTGGCGTCGTCGAAACGGTTTTTGTACAAAAGTGCCGTAGCCAGATTGTTTTTGGCTATATAATAATTCGGGTTTATAGACGTCGCTTTTTTCAGGAGGGTTATGGCGTCTTCGTAATTGCGGTTTTTGATCCCGATGACCGCGTAATTGTTGAGCGCCAGCAGATGGTTCAGGTCTTTTTCGAGAGTCAGCTTAAGATACTGCTGCTCGCCATTCCCGTCGTTTTTAAATCTGCAGACCTGCGACATGTAATAATGGGCGTCGACATGTTCTTTGTCAAGCTCGATTGTCTTTTTGAGGTACTTTTCGGCCTCGTCCAGATAAAAAGCCTTTAAATAGGAAAGACCGAGTTTGAAATTTGCTTTGACGTTCTTATCTTCTTTGGCTATAGCTTCTTTATATTCTTCTTTCGCTTTTTCATAATCTTTTTTGGCGAAAAGCTCGTCGCCTTTTTTTATGAATTCTGCGGGACCGGCTTTTAAAAGAGAGTGTTTATCGGAGGGTTTGTCGCTCGCTTTTGTCTTTATAGTGCCGTCGCCGGCCTTCGGAGCCTTCGGGTCGACCTTGGGCTTCGGAAGGTCTTTTGCGATGGAGGTTCCGCAGTTAACGCAGAACTTCGCCTGCGGGTGGTTTTCGAATTTGCATGACGGGCAGATCTTTACGATTTCGATCTTCTGACCGCAGTTGGCGCAAAATTTGGTGTTGGGAAGGTTCTCGAACTGGCACGACGTGCATATGACGTTACCCGACTGAGAATAAGCGTAATTCGTGAGGGCGCCGGCATGCATCGCGGCCGCCGCGAACACCAGTACCGCCGCTATTAATAAAAATTTCTGTCTCATTGACTTCCTCCAAAAAATGTATTATAAAATTTTTAACTGAATTATCTTATTGCATTAAGAATTACTTCTTTTTATACAACCCCTGCGGGTCCTGATAAACATAACCGAGACCCAGGCAGAAAGGGCATTCGATCAAGGTGCCGCTTTCGGACTTGACCTGTTTAAATCCCTTGCACTGCGGGCAATCCTGCTTAAGGGAAAAATATAAAACCTCTTCCGGGGAGGTTTTATCATTTACACAGCCCGTAAGAGAGAATTGCATTACCAGGAAGATAACACAAAAAACGAAAAAAGTAAATATTAATTTTAAATTACCGCTTATAGAGCTCATATTCATTATTGTTTTTTGGCGTTCACGCCGTTTATTTTTGCGTTAAGCTGGCCGAGCTGCTCGTTTATCAGATACTTGAGACTGTTGTCGGCCCTTGAAAGCATTCCCAGAGTTTTCTGGAAAACCTCATAGGAGTCGAGGTACTTTTCCGATTTTTTATACATGATCGCCAGGTTGTAATAATTTATTGGATTTTTCGGATCGTATTCTATGGCGCGCCTGAAAAATGATATCGATTGCTCGTAGTCTCCGATCTTTTTAGCGCAGAACGCCAGTTTGTTGTAAATGTTAGGGAACGATCCGTTCAGCCTGTTCACCGTAGAGTAGTATTTATAAGCTTCGGCGTCGTTTCCGGCCCTGGAGTAATTTTCGGCGATCTTGTAATTGACCGTGTCAATGTCGGGTTTGAAATCGTTTATCTTTTCGAGAGCCGATATGGCTTCTTCAAATTTTCCGGACATTTCGAAGGCCGTCGAAAGGTTGAAGTATATTCCGACTTTGGAATAAATATCTATTACAGGTATTTTTTTGTCCAGCACTTCGCCCGGCACCGCTCCGGTTTCTTCGGGAACCTTATTCATTAAGGAATCCTGGAAAGAAAGAGCGGCCATCTTGAAATCGCGCGCCTTAAGATACCTTGCGCCTTTTATGAACAGCTCCCCGGCGTAGATGTTTTTCTTTTCTTTTATCTCGGATATTCTGGCGGTGCACATTGCGTGAAGTTCTTTGAACTGCGCGTTGTTCTTATCCATTTTCATACATTTTACAAGCGTGGCGGCGCAGCGATCGAAGTTGTTTTTCCGGTAATCGTAAAGCGCATTATGAAAGAGCGTCGACGGATTTTCGACTGAAAGATCGTTCAATTTTTTTATAACGGCGAGGCCTTTTTCGTTCGCGCCGGCCCGGAAAAGGTTGACCATGAGGCCTTCGAGCGCCTTTAGCGAACGCGGATTTATCCTGAGCGCTTTTTCATATTCGGCGGAGGCTTCGTCGAATTTTCCGTTGCGGTCGAATTCCAGCGCGGCGTTAAGATGTATCTGGTCCTCGCGATTCATGAATTCGAGCTTTTCGAGCCTGTCGCGTATGATGTGATCGGATGTTTTGTTTATGGAATGGGCTTTTTTATATTCCTCACGGGCGAAGCCGATCTTGCCTTCCCTTAAATACCTGTCGCCCAGGCTCAAATGATCGACGTTCGTCTGGAAGAAAAGAAGATAAAAAAATGGAAGCGCGCCAAGAAAATATTTTAAAAATCTGATATTCATAAATTTCATTTCACCCTATATAAAAAATTAAAAACTCTATTTATATTATATCGGCGAAAAAATAATTTTTAGAACCGGTAATTTTATTTTACGGACCATTATTTTTTTATTTCTTTGAACAGACGAAACAACTCGTTCGATTTTATCTTTTGTTTGACCGCTCCGTTACTTTTATTGGTGGTACCGTCGACGGTCTTTAAGATCGACCAGTAGCCCCGGCCGACGTCATGTGATAATTCGTCGATCGCGTTTTTCTTGGTAAGTCCGCTGGCGATCAGAACGGCGTATTTCTGGCGGATTATTTCCTTTTCCGCCTTGCAGAGGCGCTTGCCGCGGTTGACGAGCTTATTGTCCGGAGGTATCCTGAGTTCGTCGAGAAGTGAAGACTTTTCTATCGACGCCATCTGGCTTATATGGTGATCGAAAGCGGGCCCGCTTTTTTCAAAACCGCAGGCGTTACGGCCCAGGCCTATAGCGATCTTCGCGGTGGAAAAGCTTCCCAGAAAAAAGTCGCATACGAGATCGTCTGGGTTGCTCGAATAAAGTATCATTTTTGTGAGCAGGGCTTTCGGCAGCTGGTTCTTATTTTTATTCCCGCCGTGTTTATACTCTCTATGTATCACCCAGACGTCTTCGCGGTCCTTGTAATTAGCGGATCCGCCGATCGCGTTTTTTTCGGTATCGGAATAAAAGGCGTAAGTGTTGAAAGTCGGTCTTGCGCCTGGTTTGACGTAATACAGAATGTGGTAATGCGATGAAATATATTTCAGGCTGGTATGCACGCCGAAATTATACTTCCAGATTATGTGGTTGACCTCTTCGAGTCCGGTATCGGCTAAAGCGTTTAAAATATGACGTAATTGCGTGTAGCCCGAAACGATATACAGCGATCCGCCCGGTTTTAAGACCCTTTCGGCTTCTTTGATCCATTCGCGGGTGAATTCAGGATATTCGCCGTGAGGCACGTCGATATATCCGTCCAGGACTTTAGTTTCGTTCCTGTTGTAATGTTTGTGAAGCTGATCGCCGGCGATCCCGTAAGGCGGGTCGGTGATTATAAGATCGACCGTATTATCGCCGAGATATTTTCTGGCGCCGTCGATACAATCACAGTTATAAAACATATTATGAAAAACACATCCTGAAAATCTTATTACCTGCAGGGCATTATAATTCAAATCCCCATTTCAAGTCAAGTGGTTTTTAAAAATTATATCGCGCCGTAATTTTTTACGTTTACCGGAAGCGGCCGTGACAAGTTTTTTTGTCGCCGCAGCCTTTTCGTTCACTGTTCATATCCGGCAAGGGAAGCCAGGACCGACTGCTCGCGGGTTAACTTCTCGTCGCCTATTAATTTCGCTTCCGACGCGAAATGATCGATAAATCTTTTTACTGCCTTACGATAGTCGCCTGATATCGATAATTGTTTAGAGCTGCGCTCCCATGCGCTCAAACCGTTCGGTTCTTTCGGTCTCGATAACGGGTCGTCTCTGCTGCCGCGCTCGTTAGTGATCCAGTTCTTCATTAAATTTACATATCTTGCCAGCAGCACAGCTTTGCGCGCGTCTTTTTCAGCGCCGGCTTCCGCGGCGGACGACGGCGGTAAAAATTCAGCGCTCGTTGTTTTGAGCGCGCCCGAGCGTGTTTCATAGGTTGTCGTAAGTTGTATGCCGCCCGCTCCTTCGCCGGTATCGTAAAGTTTAAGAACGATTATCCCGCCTTTTACGCCGCCTTCCGAAATCGGCGATGGGAAAAGGGTGTTCACTTTCATGAGTTCGCCCGCGGCGAGATCGGCCTCGGGCGATCCGTAAACTTCCTCGATCCCGAAGCGTTTTGAGGAAAACGAAAGGCCGAGATTGAAAATAAGCGGATTGACCATGTAATCGAATTCGAGGTCCAGGCGTTTTTTGAATTCGGCGGAAGAATGCACCGAGTAATAATTTGCGCCGCGGACCTTGGATATATTTTCGATGAGGCCGGTATTGAAATCCAGGCCGACGCCTATGAACGTCGAGTAAATGCGTTTTGCCGCGAACTCTTTGGCAAGTCCCAGCAGTTCGCGCGAATTTATGGAACCGGTGTTGGGCATCGCATCGGTAAGGAATATGATCCGGTTTTCGTATTCTTCGGGGTCGAGCGTTTCCGAGCCTTCCAGAAGGCCGCGTCCAGTTTCATATCCGGCCTCCATATTCGTCGAGCCGCCCGTGTTGATTCCGAGGATGTGCATCTTTAAAGCGTTTATATTGGTCGCGGCCATCCGCCTCAGCGGCTTCGCGCAATAGGCGCGCTGATCGAAAAGGACCATGCCAAAACTGTCTTCAGGCTTAAGATGATCCAGAAGCCCCACGATCGAACGGCATGCCACGGCTAGTTTAGAAAGATAGCGTTCCGCTTCCTCATCGCTTTTGACCGCTTTATTTTTAGTGAACTGATCGTAATAATATTTATTGAATCCGGAGGACATCGAGCCCGAAATGTCGAGAACCACTACCAGGTTGAGTTTTTTTCTTTTGATCTTTGAAATATCCATATCGGATCTCAGCCCGATCGTAATAAAATTTTCCCGTTCGCCGTTAAGCGGATTTTTAGACGATACCCACGAATATACCGGCTTGAAAAGTGCCGGTTTATCAGTCATGGCAGATGTTTTAGACGGAATTTCGCCTGAGGTGTTAAAATAGTAATCATAAAACAGGCCCTCGTGAGTGATATCGGTTTCCAGGGGCATGTAGTGCCTTTTAATATTTTGCCTGAAACTATCGATATCCTTAGCCCCGCCTGCCGAATATCCGAAATCGCCGCTCATAGAGCAAAATTGAGGCATGGAAACCGCGGCCGCGACAAAAAGTATGATGACGGCGATTATTGCGTCGATAAAAAAATACGGCTTTGAGAACGTCCATCTTAAAGAACTGAAGATATCTCTAACGAGGAATGGAAATGCCGGGAGGATAAAGACAAGATAAAAAGAGGCCGTTATGCCGTCCGGCGTTTGAAAATTGTTGTAGTAATTATAACTCCAGTCGTCGATTCGGCCCGAAAAATAACCGCATAGATAAAGCCAGACAATAAACGAGGAAAATCCGAGCCCCAGAAATAATTTATCGATAAAACGCATGGCTCCGAATAAATTGATATTTTTTTTCATGGCGGTCCTCCTGTTCTGCGAATGTTTTACTTTGGCTTTCTTATGCAAAACATACCGCATTATATGTGCCATGTGCTAAAACTATCAATAACGCGGGTTTTAATTAAAATGGAAAGCGATTCATGAAAAATGTCGCAATTTGCATCGTGCAGAATGCGATTGCGCCATTGAGCCCGGCGTGAAATGCCGAGCGGCGGCGGAGGTCGCGTTTAAAATTCCAGTTCTTCGGGTGGTTTGGGCGTATCAGGTGTTTTTTCGCCGAATTTCCGGAGAAAAAATAAATTTCTTTTAAATTTATCGATCTTGGTGTATAATATAAAATTAAAAAATTTGTAATTTTAGTTTAACGAATGAAAGTTGAAAAAAATCGACATATATATTGCCCATTCGGGCTCATCCGGGCCGCGCGATATCTATCGAAGGGCCGACAAGGATTTTTTATGAGACGGGTACCGCTTATTATATTACTGGCAGTGACGGCCGCCGCCTTTTTTTTCGTGCCGCTGGACGCGCAGACGCCTCCTGAAAAACCGGCCGTCGATTCTTCACAGTTAAAGATCGATCCGGTCGTTCAAAGTTACAACGATGTCAAAGAACTTATCGATAAGGGCGCCGACGTTAATTTAAGAGACTCCGGCGGCGTTACGCCGCTCATGCAGGCGGCGTACTTCGGAGACCTTCGTATCTCAAAACTTCTCGTGGATAAAGGCGCCGACGCAAAGGCTTCCGATAACGACGGAATTACCGTGCTTATGAACGCCGCATCGTCCGCAAACCTTGAAATTGTCAAGATCGTCGTCGATCGCGGCGCCGACGTCAACGCCCGCGACAAGGGCGGCGCGACCGCGCTTATGTACGCCGCGCTCTCTCCGCGCGACGAGATCGAAACGTCGAAATATCTTATCGCGAAAGGCGCCGACCCGGCCGCGCGCGACAATCAGGGAAGCAGCGTCTACTCGATCGCGCGCAACAGGGGAAAAACCGAACTCGCCAAATACCTCGAAAGTTTCTTCGCCGGCGAAAGTGCCGTCCCGAAGCATCTTTTATATGCTCTCATAGGGCTTGTTCTGGCTCTTTTCGTGAAGATGCTTCTTAACAGGTCCACGACAGGCCGTTCTAAAAAAACTGTTCAGAAAAAAGAAGCGGATAACGAAGCTGCTCCGAAACCGCCCGAAGCCCCGAAACCTGAAAAACCTCCCGTCGACCTGCTCGAGGCGATCGTCTATCAGGACCTCGAAACTCTGAAACGCGGCATCGCGGAGGGCGGAGATCCCAACCTTACCGATAAATCGGGCCGGTCGCTTCTTATGGCTGCCGCCGCCAACGGGTTTGACTCCATCGTAGCTGTTCTTCTTGAAAACAAAGCGGACATGAATTTTCAGGACGCCTCTGGAAGGACCGCACTCATGAACGCCGCTTTTTCCGGCAACCTGACCACCGTGAGGCTTTTGGTTGGAGGCGGTGCGAACGTGAATCTGCGCGACAGCGAGGGACGTTCGGCATACGTTATCGCGAGCGAGAAGGGAAACCAGAAAATAATGAACTTCTTGAAGACGGCCGGAGCCGAAGACGCTAAATCGGCGCCGCCGGCCGAGGAATCCCCCAAGGCGCCCGCTAAGAAGTCCGCTGACACTTCAGATAAGAAGCCGGCTCGGGCTCCTGACCAGGATCCCGGCGAGGCGCTTCGTGCTTGCGTGTCAGAAGGCGATCTGGAGGGGACTGTAGAATTGATATCTAAAAAAGCCGATGTGAACGCGGCGGACGATAAAGGGTCGACTGCGCTCATGATAGCCGCGGGCGCGGGCCGCCTCGATATGATGAAAGCTCTTATAGAGGCTAAGGCCGACGTTAACGCCGGGAACGCCAAGGGGGTCACGCCGCTCATTTTCGCGGCCGCGAAGGGGCAGGCGAAAGCTGTGATCCTTCTTGTCAAGGCCGGCGCCAATTATAACGCTCGGACGAAGAACGGTATTAGCGCGTTAAAATATGCAACTGAAAAGGGTTTTGATGACGTCGCGGCTTTGCTGAAAAAGGTCGGCGCCGTGGAGTAAAATATTACTTTATGCCTGGAGAATGATAATGCACGAAAAAAGTTCACGGATCAAAATCATTCTGATTTTTTCAAAAGGCCCGGATCAAACGGCGCGTACCGCCGCCGACGTCGCGGTCCCATATAAAAGCGAACTTAAATAAGTACGAGGGTTTTCAGGCGCGAAACTCAGTAATAAATTCTTTATTTTTAATAGCCGTAACCACAATATTATTTATTTTTTCGGATGATTTCAAAATATCCGCTATAAGTTATGGCGAATATTTTTTTTATTTTTTCATTAAAATCGGGGCCGTTAAAAACCAACAATTTCATTTGAGGCGCGGCAATAAAATCTGCCGGCATTCCGAAAATTTTTATGATTCCCTCCGGCGGAAGGCCTTCGCTAAGAATAAAATTATAATAACTATTTGAATATTTACTGCCTTTTTCATCTATATACCAATTGTGGTTATTAATATGAAAATAAGGGAAGAGCTTGTCGTTTATAATCTGGATCTGATAAACTCTTATTCCTTTTTTTGAAAATACAGTGTTTAATTTTGCGTTGGAATAATTTGAAATTCCAAATTTTAATTTATATCTGTCGGAATTATCGTCAAGAAACTTTGTTAGCGGAGGGTAATAATTAATAAGGTTCACGTGAGGTAACGGGAAAGCCAGTCTGAAGAACGCAAAAATAAACAGCGTGCAGAAAACGCCGGATTTTATACTTTTTAATATCTCAAAATGTCCGGTTTTCAGGTAAAAAAGATAATAGATTACGGTATTGAAAAGTAAGATGAAAGGCACGAAGCATGAGTACCTGAGCGTGACCATCGCTTCCCTGTCGAGCAGCGC
>Ga0209212_1001058_pt1 | contig 47281 bp, 52 predicted proteins | sample RifGroC2_FD_183996 | JGI IMG/M metagenome (GOLD analysis project Ga0209212, IMG submission 183996) | Groundwater microbial communities from Rifle, Colorado, USA - Groundwater C2 (SPAdes) (version 2) | ecosystem: Environmental > Aquatic > Deep subsurface > Groundwater | place: Rifle, Colorado... | reverse complement strand
CTTGGAATTGCCCTTGGATTAGTAAATGCGTATATAAAGAAGTTATATAAAAAAGGCTACATAAAAATTAAAGCCCTGCCAAAAAACAGAATCAAATATATCCTCACACCAAATGGATTTGCTGCAAAGACAAGACTCACATATAACTACATACACCACTCAATAGGTTATTTTAAGGAAATGAGACAGAAAATTGAAAATACTTATTTGCTTATGGTGGCTTCTGGAATTGAGAATGTTCTTTTATGGGGTGATGGTGAAATTGCTGAACTATGTTACATCTCAAGCCGTGGACTTCCATTAAAGATTGTAGGCGTTATTGGTGTTAGGAGGATAGAGAATGGATTTTTCGGGCATCATATTTATTCGACAGAATGCTTAAAAGATATTACCTATGATGCCGTATTAGTTACAGCAGTCATGGATAATACAGTTGAAATCATAAGTCAGACAGGCATAAATCCTGACAGGATTTATCATTTATAATTTATAAAAATGCCTTTTTGGCTGCATAAAGCTTGCCAGCTTGTCAGCTTGTCAGCTTGTTAGCTTGCCCGCTTGCCAGCTTGCAGGCTTGTTGGCTTGCTCGCTTGCTCGCTTGTTGGCTTGCCAGCTTGCCAGCTTGTTAGCTTGTCAGCTTGCTAGCTTGTTCGCTTGTATGTAACCAAGAGGGCGGAGCTATATCAGAATGGCAGTAAAAAGATTGTGGAACTGATTGAGACTTCAGAACTTAACTGGTATGCTGTCTATGTCAGATCAAGGCATGAATTTAAGGTATTTAACCGATTGACCGAGTCAGGGATAGAGGTATTTCTTCCTGTGGTGAAAAGGCTCAACAGATGGAAAGACAGAAAAAAACTTGTGAGTTTTCCTCTTTTTGCGGGCTATCTATTCGTGCATATAAGTAAAGATTACAATGAGATATTATCCGTTCTGAAGACTCATGGCGTTGTGAGATTTCTGGGAATAGTCCCCGGCGAACCAGAAGTCGTTCCTGATGAACAAATAGCTTCTTTGAAAAAGATTGTTGAAAGCAAAGGGGAGATTGACCCTTACCCTTATCTGAAAGAGGGACAGCAGGTCAGGATAAAAAAAGGTCCTCTTGCAGGAGTGGAAGGGATTCTTGTTGAAAAGACAGGCCAGCACAGGCTTGTCCTTTCAGTGGATATACTCCGTCAGGGAGTATCAATTAAAATAGATACCTCTGATGTAGAGGCGGTTTGATACAGCTTGCAGGCTTGCCAGCTTGCCAGCTTGTTAGCTTGTCAGCTTGTTAGCTTGCCGGCTTGCCAGCTTGTTAGCTTGTCAGCTTGTTAGCTTGTTCGCTTGCCAGCTTGTAGGCTTGCCAGCTTGTCAGCTTGTTAGCTTGCCCGCCATAGATTATGGCATAGTATTTACTTATGAGAATTACCAATGAACAAGCAGATTTTCTGAAAAAAGAAGTTTTGACTCTTACGCAGGATGCACAGGTTTATCTCTTTGGTTCACGGACAGATGACCAGAAAAGGGGCGGCGACATAGATATTATGGTTCTGTCTGACAAGAAGCTGACCTGGAAGGAAAAGGCCATGATAAGATGGCATTATTTTGAAAAGTTCGGCGAACAAAAGCTTGATATAATATCATCCACCTTTAATGAAAGAAATCCATTTAAAGAAATTGTGCTGCATGAGGGGATAAGGTTATGAGAACTGAAGCCTTGATGAGAGAAGAGCTAAAAGAAAACTTCATCCGGCTGGACATGGCTGTCAAGATGCTGAAATACTCATTACAGCGATGCAAAAAGATAGGGATAAAAACGGATTACTCTTTAGAAGAACTGGATAGATTTGAAAGCCTTGCTTCCAGATTTGCCAGAACCAGCGATATCTATACCCAGAAGGTAATGAAGGGTATAATCCTAATATTAAGAGAAGAGGCAAATACATTTATAGACAGGGCTAATTTGTTTGAAAAGCTGGGAATATCCTCTGCTGAAGACTTGAAATTGATTAGGGATTTAAGGAATGAAATATCTCACGAATATAGAGCAGATGATATTACAGCGATATTTGAGGCTGTTATTAAATATAGCGAAAAGTTGATAGGACTCATCGGGAAATCGAAGGTTTTTATAACAAGAAAAGGGTTGCTCGCCGGCTTGTGAGCTTGCCCGCTTGTCAGCTTGTGGGCTTGCATGCTTGCCCGCTTGCCAGCTTGTCAGCTTGCAGGCTTGCCAGCTTGTAAGCTTGTTCGCTTGCCAGCTTGCCAGCTTGTCAGCTTGTTCGCTTGCCAGCTTGCCAGCTTGTCAGCTTGTGGGCTTGTCAGCTTGCTCGCTTGCAGGCTTGTCGCCCCGACAGTGCAAGTGTTGGATGAGGCAAAAGTGCCTGAGAGATTTGTATAATATTTAACTATGCTGGAAAAAAGGTTTTACAGCCTGCATAAAGTTGATAATGAGACAAAAGAAGCGCTTGTCAAACAGATAAGCCGAATCCTTTCCGGCATAGATTATCTTGTCTTTGCCTACATTCATGGTTCATTCACAGAAGGCGGGAGTTTCAGAGACATAGATGTGGCGGTTTATTTGACAGGGCCGGTGAAGGAGCTGGATTTGGAATCAGATATATCTTTCGCATTAACAGAGAAAACGGGCTATCCTGTTGAGATAAGGATTATCAATAATGCCACAGTTGCCTTCCAAATGGAGGTCTTGCGAAAGGGACGACTCTTATTATCGGGAGATGATGAGGTCAGGACCGGTTTCATAGAAAACGTCAGCAGCAGATACCGGGAATACAGCCATTTCAGAAATATATTACTGAGCGCATAGATGATCAATAAAGAGAGAATTGCAAAAGCCAAGGCGGACATCCTGAACGTATTTCAAAAGATAGAAGAAATAATAAGCATTGAAAAATCTGATTTTCTGGCAGACTCAAAAAGCCCACTGGCGCTAAAGTATTTACTGATAGAGGCAGTAGAGGCGATTACCGAAATGTGCCAGCATCTGTTGGCCAGGGCAAAGGGTATTCCCTGCGAGGGATATGTTGACTGCATCGTAAAGACAGGCAGGGAGGGAATAATTACTGCGTCTCTTGCCAATAAACTACGAAGGCTCGCCGACTTAAGAAACAGCTTCATTCACAGATACTGGATTATAAATGATGATCAATTGTATACTCAAACGATTGAGAACAAGGGAGACCTCATTGATTTCGTGAATCAGATAGATGCTTTTATCGCGGCTATGGAAAACAAGGAAGCAGGTAAAGAAAAGGGCAATGAGACAAGTTAACATCCCTGTTATCGCATCCCCTGGTTTTCCTCATTGCTTCTTTAAATGAACGGCCATCACCTGAAACTCCTGAAAGAACTCTCAAAAGACAACAAACTTCGCGGATACCAGCTTGTTAGCTTGCAGGCTTGCCAGCTTGTCAGCCTGCCCGCTTGTCAGCTTGTGGGCTTGCATGCTTGCCCGCTTGCCAGCTTGTCAGCTTGTTAGCTTGCAGGCTTGTCGCCCCGACAGTGCAAGTGTTGGATGAGGCAAAAGTGCCTGAGAGATTTGTATAATATTTAACTATGCTGGAAAAAAGGTTTTACAGCCTGCATAAAGTTGATAATGAGATAAAAGAAGCGCTTGTCAAACAGATAAGCCGAATCCTTTCCGGCATAGATTATCTTGTCTTTGCCTACATTCATGGTTCATTCACAGAAGGCGGGAGTTTCAGAGACATAGATGTGGCGGTTTATTTGACAGGGCCGGTGAAGGAGCTGGATTTGGAATCAGATATATCTTTCGCATTAACAGAGAAAACGGGCTATCCTGTTGAGATAAGGATTATCAATAATGCCACAGTTGCCTTCCAAATGGAGGTCTTGCGAAAGGGACGACTCTTATTATCGGGAGATGATGAGGTCAGGACCGGTTTCATAGAAAACGTCAGCAGCAGATACCGGGAATACAGCCATTTCAGAAATATATTACTGAGCGCATAGATGATCAATAAAGAGAGAATTGCAAAAGCCAAGGCGGACATCCTGAACGTATTTCAAAAGATAGAAGAAATAATAAGCATTGAAAAATCTGATTTTCTGGCAGACTCAAAAAGCCCACTGGCGCTAAAGTATTTACTGATAGAGGCAGTAGAGGCGATTACCGAAATGTGCCAGCATCTGTTGGCCAGGGCAAAGGGTATTCCCTGCGAGGGATATGTTGACTGCATCGTAAAGACAGGCAGGGAGGGAATAATTACTGCGTCTCTTGCCAATAAACTACGAAGGCTCGCCGACTTAAGAAACAGCTTCATTCACAGATACTGGATTATAAATGATGATCAATTGTATACTCAAACGATTGAGAACAAGGGAGACCTCATTGATTTCGTGAATCAGATAGATGCTTTTATCGCGGCTATGGAAAACAAGGAAGCAGGTAAAGAAAAGGGCAATGAGACAAGTTAACATCCCTGTTATCGCATCCCCTGGTTTTCCTCATTGCTTCTTTAAATGAACGGCCATCACCTGAAACTCCTGAAAGAACTCTCAAAAGACAACAAACTTCGCGGATACCAGCTTGTTAGCTTGCAGGCTTGCCAGCTTGTCAGCCTGCCCGCTTGCCAGCTTGTTGGCTTAAAAAATCATGACTTACAAAGAACTTATTGTATGGCAAAAAGCCGATGAACTTGCCATTGAAGTTTACAAAGTAACCAAGGGATTTCCAAAGGATGAGATATATGGTCTTACCTCACAACTCAGAAGGGCTGTCCTTTCAATACCCACGAACATAGTTGAAGGTTATGCTCGGAAAGGCGATAAAGAACTTGCAAGATTTGTTAATATAGCAATCGGTTCAATGACAGAAACAGAATATCTCTTAGACTTTTCCAAGAGACTTGGGTATATCTCTGAAAATGAATATAATAGAATAGATGAGATACGCGGCGAAGCAGGAAAGTTGTTGTGGAGCTTTTACAAAAAGATTAGCAGTTAGCTTGCTCGCTTGCCAGCTTGTGGGCTTGCCCGCAAAGACAATATAGGATAATAAACATGGGTATCGTAAAATTTGAAAAAATTGAAAACAATATCATAGAATTAAGAGGCCAGAAAGTTATTCTTGATAGCGATGTGGCAGATCTGTATGGTGTAAAAACAAAAGAGATAAATCAAGCAGTATCCAATAATGCAGAAAAGTTTCCAAATAGCTATATTTTTGAGTTAACCAAAACAGAAAGAGAAGAGGTGGTCAAAAAATTTGACCACCTTAAAAATTTGAAATTTTCGCCTTATTTGCCAAAAGCTTTCACAGAACGCGGCCTTTATATGCTTGCTACTATACTCAAAGGAGAGAGAGCGACACAAACGACACTTGCTATTGTTGATACCTTTTATAGAATAAAAACCCTTTCTCGAACCATTAAAGAGCTTTCAACTATCACTAATAAACAGGAACAAAAATCCCTTATGCGAAAGAGCGGAGAGATCATCGCGGACATACTTGATGACGATTTGGCTGTGAGCGACAGTGAGACATCAATCGAGATAAATTTTGCCGTCCTGAAATTCAAGCACACAATCAAAAAGAAGAAAAAATGAGCTATAGCTTGCCCGCTTGCCCGCTTGCAGGCTTGATAGCTTGTTAGCTTGCAGGCTTGTTGGCTTAAAAAATCATGACTTACAAAGAACTTCGCGGATTTATTGTCAGCCTGTAAGCTTGTTGACAGGATAATGGTATCTGTTGCCCCCCAATTTTTTCAATAATTACAGGAAAAGGAGGTCGTAGAAATGAAGAATATAGCACTCGAAACTATTTACAAAAAGGTTACTGACTTACAGAGTGATATAGTGCAGATTAAAAAGAGTTTTTTAGAGGAGCCAGAGTTACGTGAAAATTTTATTTTACGGATGAGAGATATAGATATGGAAAGGTCAATTATGGTTGATGACTTTGAAAATAGATACGGACTACAATAATGTATAAGCTTGCCGTTAAGGAAAGTCTTGACAAGAAATTCAAAAAGCTCCAGAGGAAAGACAAGGAAATGCTACGGTTAATTAATCGGATTAGCTTGCCCGCTTGTCAGCTTGTTAGCTTGTTAGCTTGCAGGCTTGTCAGCTTGTCAGCTTGCATGCTTGCCCGCTTGCCAGCCTGCGTCCCTTTATACTATAGTATTATACATACTGGAGAGGGTCTGAGAGGTAACTAAAATGGAAATTTCATCTACAGAGGAAGTTGTTGCATATTTAAAAAAGAATAAGAGGTACTTGCATGACAGGTTTGGTATAACAAGTATTGGAATTTTTGGCAGTTTTGTGCGAGGTGAGCAAACACCTCACAGCGATATTGATATGGTTGTAGAGATGGAAGGAAGCAAAAAAAGTATTCATACTTTTATGCAGCTAAGAAGGTTTTTGGAGAAGGAAATAGCAAGGAAGATAGACCTCGGATTTGAGCACTCTTTAAAGCCCGCAATAAGAGAGAAGATCAAAGGGCAAATCATCTATGTCTGAAAGAGATTTTAGTCTCTACCTTGCGGATATATTGGATTCAGGTTCTGCCATAGCCGAGTTTGTCAAAGATCTCTCTTTTGAAGAGTTTTGTAACGACAGGAAGACATATTCGGCGGTTATCAGGGAGTTTGAGATCATCGGTGAGGCGGTGGGAAAGCTTCCAGATGAACTGAAGCTGAAGCGCCCTGATGTAGAGTGGCAGGATATAAACGATTTCAGAAACCTGCTTATACATGAATACTTTGGGGTTGATTTCGAGGTCGTATGGAAGATTATTCGGGATGATCTTCCGGTCTTGATAAATGCGGTCAAGGAAATTAAAGAGGCAGGTAAATGATAATTGCTGCTTACTCGCTTGCCCGCTTGCAGGCTTGTCAGCTTGCCCGCTTGTCAGCCTGTCAGCTTGCCAGCTTGCCCGCTTGTTAGCCTGTCAGCTTGCCAGCTTGTTAGCCTGTCAGCTTGCCAGCTTGATAGCTTGTCAGCTTGCTCGCTTGCCAGCTTGCTAGCTTGTCAGCTTGATAGCTTGTTCGCTTGCCAGCTTGTTCGCTTCGCGGAAACAAAGGATGCATAACAATATAAAAAATCTAAAACCTAAAATTAATAATCTGGCTAAAAAATACAACCTCTCATTAGTAATACTCTATGGCTCTCATGCGAGAGGGAAGGTTCATAAAGAAAGCGATATTGATATTGCTGTTTTGGGAGCAAGACCAATTCCTTTTGAAAAACTGATTGATTTAAATAATGAATTTGCTGAAATATTTAAAGTTAAGGAAATAGATGTAAAATCCCTTCACAATACCAATTTCCTATTTCGTTATCAGGTAATGTATAAAGGGATTCTGCTTTACGGTAAAAGTTATAATTATAACTCTTTTAAGTCCTATGCCTTTCGGGATTATTACGACAGTCAGGACCTTTTAAGATTAAAAGAGGTGTTTATTAAAAAAAGACTTCAAAATTTAGGTGTTTAATCTCTTAGATGATTGATAAAGAATTTTTAAAAGAAAAACTGAATTTAATCACCCGTGATTTAGAAAGGTTGAAAATATTCTCTGATTTTACAATCAGTCAGGTAGCGGAAGATTTTATAAAATATGCAGCGCTAAAAAATATCTTGATGGAGATTATTGGCAGAGCCATTGATATTAACGAGCACCTTATTTCTGAAATGGCTCAGCCTCATATGGAAGCCCCAAAGACATACAGAGATACATTCTTACTCCTTGGAGATTTGAATATTTTACAGAAAGATTTTGCTTGGGAAATCTCAAAAAGCGCTGGTTTTAGAAATGCAATTATTCATGAGTATAATAACTTAGATGAAAATATTATCTATAAAACAGTTGGCGAAGCTATAAATCAATATGCAAAATATTGCAATTATATTTTAGAATTTATAGAAAAGAAGAATTAGATTTAATCCCTGATAGAAATAGAGTCGTTGAAAATCGGAGATAAGGACTAAAAGCGACTTGTTCGCCTGCCCGCTTGTTCGCTTGCTTACTAAATTAGGAGAAATTCAAAGGTCTCTAATGGCTGATATGGCAATGCGTTTTCTTTCTTACCCGATTAAAAACAGGATGCCCATCTACGGAAAAGCAAATGTTGATATGGAGATTACCCCAGTTAAGTCATTAGATAAGGGTGATTCATGCAATGTATTTAAGGTAAATATAGAAAATCATTTTGGAACTCATGTAGACTGTCCTGCACACTTTTTTAAAAATGGGTTGAGGGTCAGTGACTATCCGGCAGAAACATGGTTTTTTCAATCTCCCTTTGTTTTGTATCTTGAATTGAGGGAAAATCAATTAGTGATGCCTGAAGATCTAAGTAATAATATCCCAGTTGGGATAGATTTGCTTTTAATTAAAAGTGGTTTTTATCGCTTTCGTAGTTCTAAAAGATACAGCAATTATAATCCAGGGTTTGCTGAGGAAACGGGAAAATGGTTAAGAGCCGCTTACCCATCTGTCAGAGCTATAGGATTTGATTTTGTTTCATTGTCCTCTTATCAGAATAGGGAAGAAGGGAGAAAGGCACATCATGCCTTTCTTGATCCAAAAGGGGTAAACACACCTATTCTTATAATTGAAGATATGGATTTGTCAGGCGATTTATCAGGGCTGTCAAGTGTTTGGATATTACCTTTGCGAATTGACGGATTGGATAGTTCTCCGTGTACGGTAATAGGGAAATTTGAAGGGACATAAAATAAAAACCTGACCCGTTTGTAATGTATGATTTTTTATAAAGGTTATGCAATTTCAATTATTTGATCGAAGTGCACTTAATATTAAACCATTAATCCAGAGGAAACATGACATAGATATTTCAATCATAAAGCGTTTGGATGAGTGGACTAAAGTAGAAACAAATAAGAAATTTAAGATAATTGCCAAACAGATAATTTGTGCAAAGCAAAATAATTCATCAATAATCTTAATGATAGGTGGCCATGTAATCAGGTCTGGTGTTCAGAACTATTTAATTGATTTAATGGAGAGAGGGTATATCTCCTGTATTGCAACGAATGGTTCTGTAATGATTCATGACTTTGAGTTTGCACTTATCGGCGCTACGACGGAAAGCGTTGCAAGGTATATAAAAGAAGGTCAGTTTGGATTGTGGGAGGAAACAGGTAAAATCAACGATATTATCAACAGCGGCTATAAGAATGGCTTGGGTATGGGGGAATCGCTTGGAGAAGCCATATACAAAGGTGAGTTCCAGTATAAAAATATCAGCGTGCTTGCTGCAGCTTATCGTCTGCGGATTCCGGTTACTGTCCATATTGGAATCGGCTATGATATTATCCATGAACATCCCAACTGTGACGGCGCTGCAGCAGGAGCGACATCGTATAAAGATTTTTTGTGCCTTGCAAAAATAGTTGAAAAACTGGAAGGCGGGTTAGTAATGAATTTCGGCAGTGCGGTAATGGCACCCGAGGTATTTTTGAAAGCGCTAAGCATGGCACGGAATGTTGCATATCAGGAAGGCAGAAGCATTAGGCATTTTACTACGGTTGTCTGCGACCTTCATGATTTGCCGGAAGATTATAATATGGAGCCTTGCAAGGAAAGCGCTGCATATTATTTCAGACCATGGAAAACCATGCTTGTAAGAACAGTGGCAGACGGCGGAAAGAGTTTTTATATCAAAGGCAGACATGAAGAAACCATCCCGGCACTCTGGTCAGCAATAAGCAACGAGGAAAAGCCCTTACAATAATGGGCGAAAAGCAAACTATGAAAATTATTGAATTTGAAGTCCTCACAGAAAAAATAAAAACTCTTAAGTCAGAAAAAAAGAAAATAGTCCTTTGTCATGGTTGTTTTGACCTTATGCACCCTGGACATGTCAAGTATTTTCAGGCGGCCAAAAAGATGGGGGATATTCTTGTTGTGACTGTATCTCCTGATGTTTATGTCGACAAGGGACCAGGCAGGCCTGTATTTAATGAGAGTTTGAGAGCAGAGTCTATAGCGGCGCTAGAATGTGTTGATTATGTCGCTATTAATAGATGGCCCACGGCAGAAGAAACATTGAGACTATTGAAGCCGGACTATTATGTCAAGGGACAAGAGTTTGAGAGTCTTGAAGATAAGACCGGAAAGATTCAGAAGGAGTATGAGGTTGTCAAAGAGGTTGGTGCAGAAATCAGATTTACCCATGAAGTAGTCTTTTCTTCCACTGAATTACTGAATAAACACATCAATTTGCAGATTACTCAGATTGGCGCAGATAAAGATTCACAGATTACACAGATAAACCCAAATGAGAAAAACATTAAGGGCACTTTAAAAATCAGCGAAAATCTGTGAAATTTGCGTTATCTGTGGATAATATGGAACAATCAATAAAAAATAAAATATTATCATTTGAGTCTCTTGTTGAAAGGGTTGAAGAGATGAGAGGTCAGGGAAAAGTTGTTGTTCAGAGTCATGGCATTTTTGATCTCATCCATCCTGGAATCATAAAACATCTTAACGAGGCAAAGAAGAAGGGGGATATCCTTGTAGTCTCTGTAATAAAAGATGAGGATGTGAAGAAGATGCCAGGGAGGCCCATTTTCCCGGGTAAAATGAGACTCGAAAATATTGCATCATTGTCTCAAGTTGATTATGTGTGCATGGTTGATGACGAGGTTCCCTATGAATGTGTAAAGAAGATAAACCCGGATATCTTTGCCAAGGGAAAGGCATATCTGGAGAGGGATCAACAGATTCATGGAGATGTAATAAATGTAGAAAAGGAGAAATACTTTGGCAAGACCAGAATCTATGAGACAAACGGTTTTTCGTTCAGCTCGTCGCAGATCATAAACAGTCTGCTGGATATGTATCCTGAAAAGACAAAGACTTATCTTGAAGAATTTTCAAAAAAATATAAATTTAACGATATTGTTGATAGATTGAACAGTCTTCAGGACATGAAGGTACTGCTCATAGGAGATGGTATTATAGATGAATATCATTACTGTACATCAATGGGAAAGTCAGCAAAGGCGCATATTGTGGTAAACAAGTACCTTGACCATGAGGTATTTGCGGGTGGTGCATTTGCAATTGCAAACCATATCGCTGGCATATGCGGTGAGGTGCAATTGGTAACCTTGCTTGGAGAAAGAGATTCGCGTGAGGATTTTATCTTGCACAATCTTAAACCAAAAATCGGCACAAAGTTCTTTTACAGGGGTGATGCCCCCTCCATCGTAAAGAAAAGGTATATAAACCAATACCTTAATCAAAAACTATTTGAAATTAATTATATCAATGACGACTTTATTGACGGGAATCTGGAAAGAGAGGTTATTGAGTATCTGAAATCTGTAGTGTCTGAATATGATATTGTGCTGGTTTCAGATTTTGGCCATGGATTTGTTACAGGCAAGATAATTGAATCTATTGAAAAATATTCCAAAAAGGTAGCCGTCAATACTCAGACAAATGGTGCCAATGCCGGATACAACCTGATAACAAAATATAATAAACCAAATTTTATATGTCTGGATGAGCCGGAAGCAAGGCTGGCCACACAGGATAGATTCTCTGAAATTGAAGATGTGGCAAAAAATCTTTTGAAAAGCTTACCCGCCGAGCATCTGATTATTACACTTGGTAAGAATGGCTCTATTGGATTGATGGGAAATAATACCCGAGCGAATAGAACCCCAATATTTTCATCTAAAGTTGTAGATACAGTCGGAGCCGGGGATGCATTTTTCGCTTATACTGCTCCATGCTTCGCTAAAGACATGCCGCTGGACTTTGTCTCTTTTGTTGGGAATGCGGTTGGGGCGATAGCGGTCCAGATCGTAGGTAACAAAAGATCGATTGAAAAGTATGAGTTGCTTGAGTTTATTCATGCAATTTTAAAGTGATCCACAAATTACGCAGAATGGATTGCACCCCTGAACACAGATTTTCAAGATTTGTCAAGGTCAATGCAGGTAAAGAAATTGGTTTTATTCATATTGTATTTTTATGTTTAAAATAATCTGTGCTAATCTGCGCAATCTGTGGATTATAGAGGTTTCAAATGCAAGATTTTATAAAGCAATATCATAACAATTTCAAGAACCTGATCGATTCCATTAAGGTCACAGATATTCAGGGAAGAGATCTGCATTTCTATTATGGAATTGAATCAACCTGTAGCCTTATAAAGTCTCGGCCAAATAATGGCAATAAACTGATATTCATAGGTAATGGTGGGAGTGCGGCAATCGCAAGTCACATGGCTATTGATTTCTGGAAAAACGGTGGAATCAAGGCCATTTCATTCAATGATGGCTCTCTTCTCACCTGTGTCGGCAATGACTTCGGATACAGACATATCTTTGAAAAGCCGATAGAGATGTTTGCTGAAAAAGGCGACACTCTATTTGCGATCAGCAGTTCCGGCAAGTCTGAAAATATCCTCAGGGGTGTGGATGCGGCAAGAAGGCAGGGTTGTAACATTGTTTCACTTTCAGGGTTTGATAGTGACAACCCTCTGAGTGTCAAGGGCAACTTTAATTTTTATGCGCCGATGAGTGAGTACGGGCCTGTCGAAGTGGTCCACCAGTATATCTGTCACTGTATACTTGATGTGATAATGAGTAATAGAAATGGATAAGTATAGAATAGATAGTCATAAGCTGATATATCACGTCGACAGGGTAAGTGACTGGAAGAATGGGGAGTTGATATATCCCATATATATGGAGATCAGCCCTTCCGGCGCCTGCAATCACAGATGCACCTTCTGCGCTCTTGATTTTATGGAGTATCAAAAAAGGTATCTTGATGCCGGGATGATCCAAGGTCGGCTTTCCGAAATGGGAAAACTGGGTTTGAGAAGCGTGATGTATGCCGGAGAGGGAGAGCCTTTCCTGCACAAAGAAATGGAGAACATCATTCTTCACACAAAGAACTCCAACATCGATGTTGCGATAACTACAAATGGTGTATTGTTTAAAGAAGACTTGGCGGAAAGGGTTCTTGGCAGTGTTGAGTGGATAAAAACAAGCATAAACGGTGCAACCAACGATACTTATGCAAAAATTCATCAGAGCAGAGTTTCCGATTTTGATGCCGTAGTTAGGAACATGTCATACGCAGCTAAAGTGAAGCGCAAGAACGGTTATAAGTGCGCACTCGGCATGCAGCTTCTGCTGATACCTGAAAACAAACACGAGGTTTTTCTTCTGGCAAAATTAGCAAGAGATATAGGAATGGATTATTTGGTGATAAAGCCATACTCCCAGCATCCACTGAGTAAAACCTCGAAATATAAGGATGTAAAATATAGTGAGTACATGGACTTTGCAGACAGGTTGAAGGAGTACAATACATCTGGTTTTAGCGCTATTTTCAGAGGCAACACCATGAAGAAATGGGATGAAGCCGAGAAAAATTACAGATGCTGCCTTTCGCTTCCCTTCTGGTCCTATATGGATGCAGGCGGGGGGGTGTGGGGATGCAGTATGTACCTCGGAGATAAAAGATTTTATTACGGCAATGTATACGACAATACCTTCCAGGAAATATGGGAGGGAGATAAACGTTTGAAGTCTCTCAAATGGGTTGAAAATGAGCTTGATGTCAGTATGTGCCGATTAAATTGCAGAATGGATGAAGTAAACAGGTATCTTTGGGATTTGAAGAACCCGGTAGAGCATGTGAATTTCATTTGAGTAACATGTTTTAGGGTTGTTGAATATAAACCATAACTGTAGAAAGTTTTGACTTAGAACATGATAGACTTTATGGAACTTCTTGACAGAATCTCAAATAGCAAGCTTAGTGACAAGGCAAATCAGATAAGGAAAGATCTGATAAATGTTGCCGCCGGTAATGGAGCCGGACATATCGCCCCTTCTCTTTCCTGTGTTGATATTATGACAGCACTCTATTACAGGATAATGAATATCTCGGCAGATCCTCAGTGGGAGGAAAGGGACCGCCTTATCTTCTCCAAGGCACATGGATGCTACGGTGTTTACTCAATCCTATCAGACATAGGCTATATAGAACGGAAAGAGTGGGACAACTTCTACAAAGGAAGTCCCCTAGGGGGGTGCATGGAGCGTAGCGTTAAGTATGGTATAGAGGCCAGTTGCGGTTCTCTTGGGCATGGCCTGCCGATAGCAGTTGGCATAGCCTTCGGTGCAAAGCTTCAAAAAAAGACATTTAGGATTTATTGTGTTGTCGGTGATGGCGAAATGCAGGAGGGTTCCATGTGGGAGGCGATTCAGGTTGCTGCCAAACACAAATTGTCAAATCTGACAATAATAGTTGACAACAACGGGTTGCAGGCTATGGATTTTCTCGAAAATGTTCTCACCATAGAAGGCAGAAAAAATGATCTGGAGGAAAAATTACGGGCCTTCGGATGTGAAGTTGAGGCATGTAATGGCCATAATATTGAAGAAATAGTTTCTGTGGTTGATGTGTGGAAAGATAGCCACGAGTCGCTGGCTATGCCTCAGGTTTTGGTCGCCAAAACTGTCAAGGGATATGGGCTGAAGTGTATGGAGCATATTCCTAAGTTTCACTTCCGTTTGCCAACCAATGAGGAACTGAAGATGGGAAACCGTTATGAGGGGTAATATGATAAATTACAGAAGAGATGTTGTGGATGTGCTTATATCTCATGCTAGAAATGATGAGAGGATAGTATTGCTCGTATGCGACATGGGTTTTGGAGTGACCGATAACTTCAAGAAAGAATTCCCTGATAGGATATTCAATATGGGCATCATGGAGCAGGGAACTGTCGGTATTGCCGCCGGTATGGCTATTTCAGGACTGGTTCCTGTCGTATATTCTATTGTAAATTTTCTTGTCTTCCGAGCTATAGAGCAGATAAGAAACGATGTGGTCTTGCAGGGTCTGAATGTAAAGTTTATAGCAACGGGGGTAAACAACTATTTCAAGTTCCTAGGACCATCCCACTGTTGCGGTGAAGACGACAAAAGGATTATGGAATTGATAAACATGAAGGTCTTTGATCCATATGAAGAAGAGACCACTGATTTCAATAGAATGGTGGAAGAGTGGATCAATGACTCTCAATCTAGCTACTTGAGAGTATAATTCATAAAATAAAACTACTATTGGACATTTTTTATGAATCTTTTATATAGCAAATTTAAGATATTTCACTTTAAGGATAAGATTGATTCTCTCACTAAAGATGTTGATCAAATAAAGTCTCCAATTCATATAAGAATTAAACCAACCAATATTTGTGGTCATAATTGCTGGTACTGTTCTTATAAGGCAGAGACTCTTCAACTGGGACAAGATATGGTCGAGCGTGATAGCATTCCAAGAGAAAAAATGATGGAAATTATAGATGACATCATAGAGATGGGGGTCAAGGCGGTAACATTTAGCGGTGGTGGCGACCCCTTTTATTATCCTCACCTCGTGGAGGCGGTTAGAAAACTTGTGCAAAGTCCCGTCAAATTTGCATCTCTACATAATGGTTCTCGCTTGCAAGGGGAACTGGCTGAATTATTTGCTTTTTATGCTACATGGTTAAGAATATCCATAGATGGCTGGGATGATAAGAGCTATGCCGAGTATAGAGGAGTTCCTATGGGGGAATTTTCAAAAGTGATGAGTAATTTGAATAATTTTAATAAATTAGGAGGAAAATGTAATTTGGGAATTAGTTTGATTATTGATCAAAAGAATGCTTCCCATATTTATGAATTTACCAAAAGATTAAAAGATGTTGGTGTTAATAGTGTAAAAATGTCCGCATGCGTAGTGGATGATGATGTCAGAAAAAATAACGCTTATCATAAGAATATCTTTCAAACTGTTAAAGAACAGGTGTGTCTTGCCACCGAAAAACTGTCTGACGATACCTTTGAGATATATGATGCTTATCATGAATTAGAAGGGAAGTTTAAAAAAGAGTACACCTGGTGTCCATATTTACAGATTCTCCCGGTTATTGGCGCTGATTTGAATATTTATCCCTGCCAAGACAAAGCTTATAATCTGAAAGAGGGTGTAATCGGATCTATCAGAGAGCAGAGGTTTAAAGATTTCTGGTTTCAGGATAAAGGTAATTATTTTAAGGTAAATCCAACTTTGCACTGCAATCATCATTGTGTGGCAAATGATAAAAATAGGATGGTTTTGGAATATCTAAATACAGACAAGACTCATAGCGTTTTTGTATAAATTTGATTTTTTCACAGTAGGAGGATTTATGGGGCAGGAAATTGATCTTATGAGAAATTATCCCAAGAGCAAAAGGGATACTAAAGAGAGGGCAGACCAAAAGACCGAGGAGGATCGAAAAATTGCGAGACAGTTCGGGAAAGAATATTTCGATGGAGATCGTAGATATGGATATGGTGGATACTTTTATAATCCACGTTTTTGGGAATCGGTAATTCCTGATTTTGTAAGATATTTTAAAATAAATAAAAACAGTTCTATACTTGATGTAGGATGTGGTAAGGGGTTTATGCTTTATGATCTATGGCGTCTGATTCCTGGAATTAAAATCAATGGCATAGATTTTTCGGACTACGCCATTAAAAATTGTAAAGAAGAGATGAGTCCTTTCCTGCAGGTAGGCGATGCCAGGAATATCCCGTTTCCAGACAATTCCTTTGATGTTGTATTTTCTATTACAACTTTACATAATCTTGACAGGGAAGGTTGTGCGCAAGGTTTGCGTGAGATTGAACGGGTAAGTCGTGGGAAAAGTTTTGTAACGCTTGATGCCTATCGGAATGAAAAGGAGAGAAAGGAAATGGAAGAATGGAATTTGACGGCACTTACAGTTATGCATGTTGATAAATGGAAGGAATTTTTTGATGAGATTGGTTACTCGGGAGATTATTATTGGTTTATGCCTGCCACTTGAGGATATCTCAGGAAAATATATTTTTGATACTTCCGAAATGATTGGAATGACAAGTCCGAATTTTCAGGAGTTGACTTAGTACGACCTTCCATGAACATGAAGGATTGTAGTCACTGGTGAAGCCGAAAAGTATCTATGGACATATATAATCTTGACAAGGTAATAGTATTAGGAGCAACAGGTTTTATAGGCAGAAATATTTATAACCATTTAACAGAGAAAAATAATTTAATTGTAGAAGGTTATTCATCCAAAAATTGTAACCTTCTTGATCCATCTCATGTGAACGAGTTATTCAATGCCGACAACTCAAAAACTACGGTCATCATATGCTCTGCAATCCCAAGAATGAAAGAAGATTCATGGGAAGCCATGCTTAAAAACATTACCATAATTTATAATTTGACATCTTCAGTGCATACAAGAAATTTAAGGAGCGTTGTTTTTATCAGTTCAACCGATATTTATGGAAATAATCTTCCTGAAAAACCGATTGATGAAGACACAATGCCTAACCCTATTGGTTTTTACGGCTTGTCTAAATATATCGGTGAACGCATTCTACAAAGCTTTCAGAAAGATTTTTATCCTGTTACATGTCTAAGAATGCCTGGCATATACGGACCGGATGATAGTTATAAAAGTATAATAGGAAAATTCATAAACAAAGCGCTTAATCGTGAAACAATAGAGATTTATGGCGAAGGAAGAGTAAAAAGGGATTATGTTGATATTAGAGATATATGTAAAGTTGCAGATTTTTTTGTGAAGAATCCATATACAGGGGTTGTTAATGTGGCTACTGGCAGGAGTATATCAATTAAGGATATAGTTTTAGTGATATCAAGTATGGTAAACATAAAGGTTACGGTTGAATGCCTGGAAAACAAAAAGGATAAACAGTGTGATATGGTGTTTAATATAAGCCGCCTAAAATCAGTATATAAAAACATGGAGTTTAAAAGTTTGGAAGAGGGTGTAAGGTACTATATAGATAATGTTTGAATATGAATTATTAATTTGGGTGTTTGGGAAATGAATAAAAAAGGAAACCCTATTTTAAGTAACAAACCCGTTAAGTTGGGTTTTGTCGGAGCCGGATTTATTGGGCAATTAGCTCATCTGATGAACTATGTTGAGATTGATAATTGTGAAATTGTGGCTCTTGCCGAGATAAGACCTGAACTTCGTTGTCGTGTTGCTCAACGTTATAATATTCCCCGAACATACTCGTCGCATGAGGAACTCCTTAAAAAAGAACCGGATATAGATGCTATTGTTGTCGTAACCAAACGTACAATGACAGGTCCCATTGCTCTTGATTGTTTAAGTGCCGGAAAATCTTTAATTACTGAGAAACCAATGGCTTCCACCTTGGATCAGGCAAAGAAACTAGTAAATGCCGCTAATTTGAACAAGGTAATATATAAAGTTGCCTACCATAGACGATATGATGAGGGAGTGCAAAAAGCAAAGCAAATTCTGGATGATTTATTAAAAACAGGTGAGTTGGGAAAAATAGTTTATGCGCGTGCACATAGGTTTTCCGGGACAGGTTATTGTAATTGTGATGGACATATAGTTACCGATGAACCTAATTTAGCAGATGATCCGAAATGGTTGGAGGCTCCCGAATGGATTCCTGAAGACCGCAAATCACATTACCACCAATATCTTAATACTTACTGCCATAACATTAATTTGTTGCGTTATCTGATTGGCAAGACTCCTGATGTCGAACATGTGAACCTATCACGTGAAAAGGGGCGTATAGCTGTTTTTAATTTTGATGATTTCCTGGCAGTATTAGAAACAGGAGCATATAATGATCATTACTGGGATGAAATTGCCGAGATATATTTTGAATATGGTTGCCTAAGAATCAAAACTCCGCCTCACTTGTTGAGAAATGTGCCTGCTGAAGTTGAACTTTATAAGCGGGGAAATAGACATGAGATATTTTCTCCGGTTAGTGGATGGACATGGTCCTTCCGACGACAAGCGGAAGCTTTCATTGAAGATGTTATCAAAAGAGATGTTAGCTTAACGAGTGGTGAAGATGCATTGGAAGACATCCGCTTAGTTGAAGAAATGTGGAAAATGGAGACATAACGAAGTTGTTTGTCGGATTCCGGTATAGTTCACATTTAATCCCGCAGTCAGTTCAATATAAAAACATTAAAATATTGGTAATATCGCGGTAACATCCTGCTTAACTCTAAAAGGCTAACCTGTTTTAATCAAAGGAGCCATATTTTCGCAAATAACGGCTTGAAATCAATATGTTAATGTTTGGAGTGTAATGACTATGGAAATTAGTAAAAGTAAAATTATTGAAATGTACAGAACTATGATAAAAATAAGATTAGTAGAGGAAAAATTGGTTGAACTACATCCCGAACAAATGATGAAAACACCTTTTCATTTATATATTGGACAAGAAGCTGTTGCAGCCGGGGTTTGTGCCGCTCTGGAAAAAGAAGACGTCGTTTTTAGTACGCATAGAAGCCATGGTCACTACCTCGCGAAAGGTGGTGACCTGAATAAATTCATGGCTGAGATGTATAACAAAATAGACGGGTGTTGTAAAGGGAAGGGTGGGTCAATGCATTTAATTGATACCCATGCAGGACATATGGGCAGCTCTGCAATAGTAGGGGGGAGCATCCCCATTGGAGTGGGCGCGGCTTTGGCATTTAAAAAACAGAATAAAAAGAATGTTTCTGTATCCTTTTTCGGAGATGGAGCGTCGGACGAAGGAGTATTATATGAGTCATTTAACTTCGCGGCATTATTTAAATTACCAGTAATATTTATATGCGAGGACAATAAACTATCAGTTAATTCAAGAACATTTCATAGAAGAGCGGTGGATAACCTCCCTGAAAAGGCTCAGGCATTCGGAGTAAAGGCAAAAAGAATAGATGGGAATGATGTCCTGGAAATATATCGACTAACTAAAGAATTTGTCAGGGACACAAGGTTGGGTAAGGGTCCGGCTTTAATAGAATGTGATACATTCAGGCACAAGGGACATATAGGCATTGAAGATGATATCGGCCTTGGAATGAGGAGTGAAAAAGAGTTGGAAATGTGGAAAAAAAGCTGTCCTATTAAAAAAATTGAGAAATACATTAAGGAAAACAGGCTGATTTCCATGGGGCAGATGATAAATATTAAACATGATATACAAAATCAAATAGAAGAAGCAGTGGATTATGGCAGACAAAGTAAATTGCCGGCTGAAAGCGAATTATTGAAGGATGTTTTTGCATGAGAAAGCTTACTTATAGGGACTCTATTAGGGAAGCGATTCGCCAGTCAATGAAGATTGATGAATCAGTATTTGTTTACGGGCAGGGAGTTGATGATGCTCAAGGTGTTTTTGGAACCAGTCTTGACTTGGTGAAAGAGTTTGGAAATGATAGGGTTTTTGATGTTCCGGTATCGGAAAATGCTCTTACAGGAATAGGCGTTGGAGCTTCGCTTCTTGGTATGAGGCCTATAATGGTTAATCAAAGGATAGATTTCACGTTGCTTGCAATGGATCAGATTGCAAATCATGCGGCCAAGCTTCACTATATGTGGGGAGGGCATGTCAAAGTGCCTTTTGTAATAAGGAATATAGTTGGTAGAGGATGGGGGCAGGGTTCCCAACATTCCCAGTGTTTCCATAGCATATTTTCACATTTTCCTGGATTGAAGGTTATTGTTCCTTCCAATGCTTATGATGCAAAGGGGTTGTTAATCGAAGCAATTAGAGATAATAACCCTGTAATAACTGTAGAGCATAAATTTCTTCTAGACTCGGAAGATGTAGTGCCAGAAGAGATGTACAACATACCATTTGGTAGAGGGAGGGTAGTAAAAGAGGGAACGGATGTTACAGTTGTTGCCTTTTCTCAAATGGTTATTGAAACTATAAAGGCAGTGGAAAAATTAGCAGAGATGGGTATAGATATTGAGATCATTGATCCAAGAACTGCGTATCCTCTTGACGAAGATCTCATAGGAAATTCTGTAAAGAAGACAGGGAGATTGGTGATTGCTGATATCGATTGGATCAATTGTGGCATCACAGCAGAAGTGTCGGCAAGAATATCGGAAAATTATTTTACCTTTCTTAAAGCGCCGATAAAGAGAATCGGATTGCCACATGCCAATCATCCAAGCAGTTATGCTTTGGAAGAGATTTTTTTTCCGGATGAGGATGATATTGTAGAAACAGTTAAAATAATAATGAAGAGTACAAACTAATAATAGCGGTGTTCTTAACCTACACTATTTTATAGAGCAACAACATTATGGATTTTGGGATCGCGGGCAAAAAAGTTTTAATTACAGGTGGAAGTAAAGGTATTGGTGCTGCCATAGCTAAGGCATTTGCCGCTGAAGGCACTAAGGTGACCATAGTAGCTCGGAGCGAAGACAACCTGAAGAATATTGTCGAGGATATTGGTGGAGCTAAAGAAGGGCATGCATTTTTTTCAGCAAACCTTTTGGAGGCAGGTGAGCCGACCAGGGTTGTTAATGAACTCCTGGCTCAACATAAATCATATGATATTGTGGTGCATAATGTTGGAGGTGCTTTAGGGATTAAAAACCCGCTTTCACCTGTTGATGAGTGGAATACTGTATGGCGTTTTAATGTTGGGATTGCAATTGAAATGAATACATATCTGGTCCCACAGATGCAGAAAAAACGCTGGGGACGATTAGTTCATATTTCTTCAGTTTCAGCAGAAACAGGAGAATTGCCTTTATCTGCTTACGGAGGTGCAATTCCATATGCTGCAGCCAAGTCTTATCTTAATGCATATGTGAAAGGCATGGGGCGTGAGTTGGCAAGGGATAATATTGTAGTAACCGCACTAATGCCTGGTGCTGTTATTTCAAAAGGGAAATACTGGGACAATCTAAGCAAGACAAATCCTGAGATGGTAAATAATTACTTACAGGAACGCCACGCTATTGGTCGTTTTGGCACCGCTCAGGAGATTGCTCCCTTTGCCATATTTATGGCCTCAGAACAGGCATCTTTTGCCTGCGGATCCATTGTGTCAATTGATGGTGGAAGGATCTGATGGTAGCTGTTTAATAAAACACAGAAGATATGAAAGACTTTCTTGACAGGCAGAGATTGCAACTTCATGAGTTTGGTTTATCTCATTACATTAAGAGAAAGATTAGGGCTTATTTAAACATCGACATTTTAATTGTAGTGTTAATATTGCCACTATATTTACCTTTATATGTATTTCTTTGGATAATCTATCCATTCAAACGAATACGGTTTGGTAGTTTAAATGAATCTATAATAGGTCATTTCGCCGGAAATATTGAGCTATATCTATGTGAGAAAGATCATGGTATTCAACCGAGTAATTCTATTGATATTTTTTATTACAATGGTAATGTTTGCAATTACCAGCTATTAAAAATGTGGAAACGAGTATTATCTGTTAATAAAATTAAACTATTTCATATAAATAAAATTACTGCTTATCTGGCTAAAATAATTGAGAGGATGCCGACAGGAGGCATTCATCGTATAACAACTACCTGTTCCGACAGGGATATTCTTGGTCTTTTGGAAAAAAGCAAGATACATCTTTTGTTTACACCTGATGAAAAAAAAAATGCGCAGGCAGATTTACATAAAATGGGGGTTGGAAATACCCAGCCTTTTATCTGCTTAATGAACAGGGATAAATCTTATAAAGAGAAAGTAAACCCACGCAGGGATTGGTCATATCATGACTATAGAAATAGTAATATAAAAAACTATGTTTTAGCATCTGAAGAGTTAGCTAAGAGGGGATATCATGTAATTAGAATGGGGTCCGAAGTAGAAGAAACCATGAAAACGAATAATTCTAATAATATTATAGAATATGCTCATCATGGTTTTAGAACAGAGCTGTTAGATATTTACCTGTCAGCTAATTGTCATTTCTTTCTTAATGGTGACTCAGGTTTGGGTGGTATTCCACGTATTTTCCGCCGTCCAATCGTCCATGTCAACTTAAGCTCACTAGAGTACATACTTAGCTGGGACTCAAATATGATTACGATTCCTAAAAAATATTGGTTGAAGAATGAGCATAGATTGATGGCATTTAGAGAAATAATTGAATCAGGAGCCGGTAGATACCTGCATACTAAAAAGTTTGAAGAGCATGGTATTGAGCTGGTAGAGAATACCCCTGATGAAATTGCAGATGTTGCCATTGAGATGGACGAACGATTGAAGGGTACGTGGGAATCGACTGATGAAGACGAGGAGTTACAGAAGAAATTTTGGACCTTGCTTAAACCAAGTGATTTAAACAAAGTTTTCCGCTCAAGAATTGGCACGGAATTTTTACGACAGAATAGAGAATTGTTAGATCAGAAATGACAAAGTTATAGACCATCACTATATTAAGATGTACTTATTGTGAAAATAATCCTCCACCTATTCGCAGAGCTTTTTAAAAAATTTCCACTCCATTTTTTTATATTATTCGGAGTAGTTTTTCTGGAAGCCGTATTAAGTGCCTTATCTGTGATAGCAATTGCGCCAATCACTGATTATCTTCTTGGCCATTCAGGCAAAGATACCAGTGCAGTTACCCTGTATATTGGAGACCTTCTCTCCATTGTGGGGGTGAGCATGAACCTCTTAACATCATTTCTGTTATTTGGTAGCATCGCTCTGGTGAGTGGTATAACGAGTATAGCTTCGCGTTATGCTGTATTGCGCATCAAGTATGATGTTCTTTCTTATTTATTGACAGATACATTGAAGAGATTTTTTCAGGCGCGTTATCTTTTCTTCAGTCAGGGGGATATGGGGGTTCTTTTGAACTCATTTCAGCAGGAGGTTGTCAAGGTCGGGGATACATTTGGCCACATTGCTACTCTCTTGGCGAAGATAGTGCAAGCTCTAATATTCCTAGTCGTTCCTTTTTACCTTAATTCCAAGTTGGCATTGACATTTGTCTTTACTACCGGGCTTCTTACTGCCCCGTTGTGGTTTCTTCAGCAAATATCATATAAATTAGGGAAGGGAAACACGGAAACCGCCAATAAATTAACGGGTGTTCTTCACGAAACACTTTCAGCCGCGAAGTTAATTATAGGGTTTGGCGTTCAGCAGGCGGCTGTCCAACGGTATAGTGATTCTTTCTCTGAACATGCATCTGTAAGTGTAAAGTTTCAAGCTTTTCAGTCGGGTGTCTTCGCTTTTTTTCTACCATTAGGGATAATTTCAGCCTCGATAACGCTTTATATTGCTTATCTGGATGGAATTATTTTCACTGATATGGCCGTGATTATGTTCGCCTTTATACGACTCATACCATTTATTGGCCATGTGATAGGGGGGAAAGCAAGTATCCAAGGATTCATTCCTGCTTATGAACAGCTCGACCGCTTGCGGCAAAATGCGATTTCCATGGAAGAACCCAGAGGGGAGCTTCCTTTTTCCGGCCTTAAAGAGGGTATCTGTTTTCAGAATGTTTTTTTTACCTATCCAGGCCGGAAACCTGCGTTGAAGGGGGTCGATTTGATGGTTCCCAGGGGGAAGATGGTCTCACTTGTTGGAGGATCTGGAGCAGGCAAGACCACTATTATAGATTTGATGCTTGGCCTGCATCTGCCTGATGAGGGGCAGGTCCTTTTGAACGGAGAGTCGTTGGAAAGGTATGACATGAAGTCATATCGTGATCGGGTTGGTTATGTGCCGCAAGAACCACAATTATTTAATACCTCTATCAGGGAGAACCTCTTGTGGGTGGCTCCGGATGCTACGGATGATGATATCTGGAGAGCTTGCCGGTTGGCTAATGCGGAGCAATTTATAGGTGAACTGGATAATGGATTGGATACCGTATTGGGTGACCGGGGTATTAGGGTATCTGGCGGACAGCGTCAAAGACTTGCCTTGGCTCGCGCTATTATACGCAAGCCGGACTTGTTGATTCTGGATGAGGCTACCAGTGCCCTTGACTCTGAATCTGAACGGCTTATTCAACAGTCTATAGATATTCTTTCCAAGGAGATAACCATGGTTGTGATAGCTCACAGGCTTTCAACAATTCGGAATGCCGATTATGTTTATGTGTTGAATGGTGGAAAAGTTGTTGAAGAGGGTGCATATAATGAGTTGGCTGGCAATCCAGAATGTAAACTATCTAAAATGATTATTCAACAATCATTGTTTGAAGGCAGATAAATGAAGAATGGTTTTGATAATGCGTCAGTGCTCATAACGGGAGGCGTAGGATTTATCGGCTCGGCTCTTGCGAGAAGATTGGTGCATCTTGGCGCTAAAGTTACAATTATTGATAGCCTGAATCCAAACTATGGTGGTAACCTTGCGAACATTTCTGATATACGTGATAAGGTATGGTTAAACATTTCCGATGTTCGTGACCCGCACGCATTAAAATACATGATTCAAGGTCAGGACTACCTTTTTAACCTGGCGGGCCAGACCAGTCATCTCGATTCAATGACCGATCCGTTTACGGATTTGGAGATTAATTCAAAGGCTCAATTGACAATTCTGGAGGCAGCTCGCATAAATAATCCAAAAATACGCATTGTATTTGCCTCAACACGGCAACTTTATGGTAAGCCTCAGTATCTTCCTGTTGATGAAAAACACCCTGTTATCCCTGTTGATGTGAATGGGATAAACAAACTGGGAGGGGAATGGTATCATCTTCTCTATAACGACGTATACGGCATACCTTGCACTTGTCTCAGATTAACAAATACCTATGGTCCGGGAATGCGTGTTAAAGACGCAAGACAGACTTTTCTTGGGATATGGATAAAACTGCTTTTGACCGGGGAACCTCTAAAGGTGTTTGGTGATGGGAAGCAATTGCGTGATTTTAATTATGTGGATGATGTGGTAAATGCTTTTCTCCTTGCCGCCACTGAGGATGAGGCCGTTGGGCAGGTATTGAATCTTGGCAGCAATGAAGTGATAAATCTGCGCGATCTTGCAGAGAAAATGGTAGAAATAAATGGGGGAGGAGAAATCGAGGTTGTGCCATTTCCATCAGAGCGGAAAGCGATTGATATCGGCGATTATTACAGTGACTGGAAAAAGGCGGAAGCATTGCTTGGATGGAAGCCTGAGATTGGGCTGGATGAAGGTCTGTCAGCCTCTCTTGAATATTACAGAAAAAATGGCCGTAATTATTGGGGAGATAAGTAATGATTGCCATGAATGATTTTAAGCGGGAGCCTGAGTTATTGATGCAATCCGAGATCGATGCTGTTGAGAGGGTGATTCGTTCTGGCTGGTGGATTCTGGGGCAGGAAGTAGAGAAGTTCGAATCAGACTGGTCTGACTGGATTGGGGTTCGGAATACTGTCGGTGTCGCGAATGGTTTGGATGCAATTGAAATCGGATTGAGAGTGCTCGGCATAGGTGAAGGAGATGAAGTCATTACAACACCTATGACAGCTTATGCAACAGTTCTTGCAATCATGCGGACCGGGGCCACCCCCATGCTGGCAGATATCAACCCGGATACCGCGATATTGTCTTTGGAGAGTGTCCAGCGTTGTTTGTCATTAAAGACTAAAGCTGTCGTGTTGGTTCATTTGTATGGACAGGCAGGTCCGGCTGATGAGTTGAAGTCGCTGTGTGACAACTATGGGATCCATTTGCTGGAAGACTGTGCCCAGGCGCATGGCGCAAAATTGAATGGAAAATCAGTCGGAACTTTTGGTACAGTTGCAGCATGGAGTTTCTATCCCACAAAGAACCTTGGTGCAGTTGGTGATGCCGGTGCATTGACTATAAATGATGATGAACTGGCAGAAAAAGCAAGGGTATTGCGTAATTATGGCCAAACTGAACGGTATCACCATCCTGTGGTTGGAATGAATAGCCGGCTGGATGAGCTACAGGCGGCAATACTGAGAGTAAGGCTTCCCTATATTGAGGAATGGAATGATAAAAGAAGAAGTGTTGCAGGGAAATATGATGCAGGACTTGATAATATATTGGTAAAAGCACCATTGTTGCCGGCAGAAATGGAGAGGCATGTATATCATCTCTATGTGTTGAAGAGTAATCGACGTGCGGAACTTGCTGAGTATCTGAAGAAAAAAGGAGTGGGGTCCTTGATTCATTATCCGATCCCAATACATCATCAGCAACCATGTCTCACATTGCCTCGTGATCCGGCGGGATTGAAAGTAGCAGAAGATCATGCAAATAGTTGTCTGTCTCTGCCATGTCATCCTTTGTTGACAAGCCCGGAGATTGACCATGTTGTCGAGGCTGTAAACTCATTTAAATAAGCCGTTAGTATAGGTCTTATGGTAGACAGAAAATCATATCATAAATTGTCAGTAGTTATACCTCTATATCATTCAGGAAGTACGATCGTAAGGTTGGTTGATAGATTATACGAGCTATATTCTAAATATGATATTGAGGTAGTTCTTGTAAATGATGGAAGCACTGATGATACATGGCTTTATTGCGAAAAGGTGAAAGAGGCGCATGCAAATGTTGTTTGTCTTGACCTGCGCAGGAATTATGGCGAACATAATGCTGTGATGTGCGGGTTGAATCATTGTACAGGCGACTATATTGCAATAATTGATGATGACTTCCAGAATCCACCGGAGGAGATAGAAAAACTGATGGCGATTGCGGACAGGTATGATGTCGTGTATTCCTTTTATAAGAAGAAGGAGCATCATTGGTTTAGAAATATGGGCAGTAAAATTAATGATTATTTTGCAACACTCCTCATAGGTAAACCAAAAGGATTGTATCTATCCAGCTTTAAACTTATCAATAGAGAGATTGTGGATGAGATTATAAAATATAGAGGACCTTTTCCCTATATAGATGGTCTGATATTGCGTGTGACATCCTCTATTGGCCAGGTTGAGGTTGCCCATAACAGAAGAGAGGAGGGACGGTCGAATTATACCCTGACCAAGCTGATACATCTCTGGTTAAGTATGTTTATTAATTTCTCAATTAAGCCAATGAGGTTTTTGATGCTCACCGGGTTTTCCGTTTCAGTTATCAGTGTATTACTGGCTATTTGGATCGTGATAGAGAAAATTTATAACCCGGAATTAACCGTTGGATGGGCGTCAACGATGACATTAATAATTCTATTCTTTGGTATTCAATTCGTGTTTCTCGGTCTTATCGGCGAGTATCTTGGAAAACAATATCTTGATCAGAATGGCACACCTCAATGGGTGATCAGAAAAAAAATAAAATAGCGTAGTTTTTGCTTTTTATCGTTGCCGGTCTTATAGATAATGAAAAAGCCAATTTAAAAAATATAGTAAATGACATTATTCTCCCAAAACAAAGAGTATAAAAAATATATTATTGCAGGCTTTGTTGTTTTTATTGCTGTAGTTTTAACCCTGTTTAATAGATGGGAATCAAGCGGAGAATCGTGGTTTTATTGGTTTTTTGCCCGTATTTTTGCAGATACAAATTACATAATGCGTAACTTTTGAACATTACCAGCACATTATATCAAAAATAGTGAGAATTCTGACCAAACTATGAGACAGCAGTGTATTAAATTATTGATTGTTTTATTTTGTATTTCAGGTATGGCTTTTATTGTTTTATTTGATCATTGGGAGCCAACTGGAGAGGAGTGGTATTATTGGCTTTTCTCTCGTATCTTTAGTGAGGGAAACGGTTTTATAATCTTAGGTAGGAGTCCGTTTTACACTCTATATCTAAAGCTTTTCAGCTGGTTAGAATATCCTAAGTCGGTAATTGTTGAAAATTTTATTAATACTATTATTGCGGTATTTTCAATTCTAATATTCTTTAAACGTAAAATAGGCTTATGGTTGGCACTTTTTGCGTCAGTGCTTTGGATTCCCATAATTCATACTTTATTTCCTACACAAATGCTAGCTATGGCATTTATCAGTATGGCCGTAACAATTAGAATGAGAAATTGCGATAGGCATTATATTTCTGGTTCATATGCATTGCTTGCGATAGCCTTTATGCTACGTCCAATATTAATAATATTCCTATTCACATTTCTTGTGTGGGATATTTGCCGGGTTGCCAAACAGAAAAGGATAAAAGCTTTATTGAAATCTGTTCAGCCTAGACTTGCGGACTGGCCAATATTCCTTGTTGTGATTTTGTTAGGTTGGTTTGTTGCCATGCAGTCTCCTCATAAATGGAATAATAGTTGGATAAGTGATACTAAATGGTTCCCTATTGGTGAAGGTAATAGCTTATTGTGGGGTAAATTTGTTCAGGATTTTAATACAATATACATACGACAACGATATAAAGAATTCAATGGGCATGATTTCTATCACACTAATCAGGAGCTTTTTGATGGTGCTACAAACTTGAAAGATGCTATTAAAGCTAATTCAGGTTTTTTTATAAAACAAATTGGTAGGAATATTAAAATGACAATTGTACATAGTGCTAATTGGGCATTATTCCCAATATTACACATATATCCGATACCATTTTCTATATATCAGTATATAATGACTTTGATTTTTTGGATTATGGTAATGTATGGTGCATATCGATTTGCAAATCAAGACTCAATAAAAGTGTTTTTTATTGGTTGTGTTTTGTTATTTTTTGCATTTATCGTGCTAATACCTGCATCATATTACTTTTATGTAATGATATTTATACTTATTGCATCAGCATCGTGGTATGGAGAGAAAATACGTCTTTTTTTTTATATTACGAGCAAGGGTAAATTGTTTAAAGTAATTTTCCTGATAGGGGTAGTGTATTTATTTTTGTCAATTTCACTGCACACTTTATCAGTGGTTGCTGATATAACTATAAATTTAAAATATCAGTTGTTCTATTACATTACTTCGCTTGTTCTTGTGCTTATTGGATATGTTGGAAAGTATCTGAACCATGAAAAGGCACAAAGGTTATCATTTATTATGGGAAAAATAATTACACCAGTAATTATTTTAATATTTTCAATTAGTACTGCTAGTTGGGTAAGTGTATCTAAGAATTTATTCATTGACCTACGGCAAGGAAAATTAAGAATGATGGAATCCCGCCCTTTTTCAATGAAAGGATCTTTCCAGTCAATCACTCCCTTAATTAAAGATTGTAAAGGAATAATGTCGCTTGAACATACATTTATCGGAGCGTTTATGGATATTTCAATTGATAATATATATGATGTATTTGAAATACCTCCCTTTGGGAAATTGGGTGATCCAGATTATAATGGTCTCAGGCCTGACCGTATAGATTGTCTTCTTGTATCAAATAATCTGATGACGAATCCGGGACAATCAACTAATTATGGGATTCGATATCAAAACTACATTAAGCCATATGCTAAACATTTACAGGATATAGGAGCAACCACATATGATTTACCTCAGTATGGACAAGCGATTATTTATATACAAAATAAGGGAGGAATGTAAAGTTTAAGATGAAGAATGCATACGTATTCAATTTAATACAAGAAGCCTTATCAAAACTTCATGGAATTACCACAAAAAGAAATCCCTATCCTCTAAAAAAAATCCTATCTGAAAAATACAATAAAATTAATCCTGAATTAGTGCTTGATATTGGATGTGGTGTTGGTAATTATGCTTTTAGTGAAGATAATTACATTGGCATTGATTTGAATTTTAATTATGTAAAATTTGCAAAACGTAAAAGAAAAGTAAGTAAACTTGCTTTAATGGATAGCATTTTTTTAGGCTTTAAGAACGAGACATTTGATGTTGTGCTGATGTCAAGTATAGGTCATCATATTTGCCATCGTTATTTACAAGAAGCTATATTAGAAGTGAAAAGAGTTATAAAACCAAATGGACACTTTTTCTTTGTTGATGTAATACGTCCCCTCGTGACTACTGAGTGGATGTGTACAATTCTTGAAAAAATAGATGAAGGTGCTTTTTTTAGAAACGAACAAGAGTATATTGAACTGTTGACACAACATTTTATATTGGAAGAAAAGGTATATTATCGTGATCAATTCTACAATACTATTTTTTTAGAATTAATTACTACGGGGAGCATAAAATAGTTCAAAGACATCTGTAATTCGTTTATCTGCCAGGCGGACGTCTTACCATTAAGCGGAGCATAGAATGAAAGTAATGTTTATTGTTAACGATCTTGGTGTTAACGAGCCTTTTGGCCCCATGATCCTGTCATCAGTTCTCAAGCAAAAAGGTCATGAAACTATCCTCGGAGTCATACAGAAGGAGGACGTAGAGTCCAAGATTTCTGCCTGGAAGCCTGACATCCTTGCATATAGCATGATGTCTGTCGATATGAAGGATATGAAGAAATTTAATGATATTGTACAAAAGAAAAATAGAATATTTACAATTCTTGGCGGAGCACACACAACTTTAGTTCGAACCTCTATTAATGATCCAAATATTGATGCGATTTGTATAGGTGAAGGAGAAGGCCCTATCATTGATGTTGTAGAACGTATTGAAAAAGGAGAAGATATAGATGATATCCCTAATATTTTGACTTCTATTCATTCTCCAATGACTATAAGAACTCTCATAGAAGATGTTGACACTATTCCTTTCATGGACCGCGAACTGGTCTATTCTTACAAGGAAATGGCGCATTTTGGAATTAAGGGTATATGGAGCAGCAGAGGATGTGCTTTCCCCTGTCCATACTGTTTCAACAACCGTATAAATCAATTAATGAAAGATAAGGGCAAGGTTGTTCGTAGACGAAGTGTGGATTCAGTTATAAGGGAAACAAAAGAGTTAGTTGATAATCATCGTGTCGAGTTTATACGCATACAGGATGATGTATTTGTTTATAAATCCGATGACTGGCTTGAGAAATTTGCTGAAAGGTGGTCATCAGAGATTGGATTGCCCTTTTACTGTCTTTTACGTTCGGAACTGATTACCGATGAAATGGCTTACTACCTCAAGAAAGCAGGGTGTTTTTCCATATGTATGTCGATTGAAGCTGGAGATTACAATGTAAGGAATAAGGTGCTTCGCAGGAGAATCAGCAACGAGAAATTAGAGATAGCCTTTAAAATACTGAAGAAACATAATATAAATATTTACGCAAATACCATGCTGGCACTTCCTTTTACTGATATTAATCATGATGTGGAATCAGTGGATTTTGCCATTAGAGTAAAACCGGATATGCCAAATTTTTCTATATTTATGCCATATCCAGGCACAGATCTTGGAGATTATTGCAGAGATGCCGGTATTTATGACCCTGAAAAAGATGATATAACCTACGGTATGCGTAATATGAGCCCTTTAACATGTTTTAGTAAAAATGAAAAGGAGGTGCAATATAATCTATGTCAGTTAGCTATTGTAGCAGTGAAATTTCCTCGGTTGCGTAACCTTATTATTAATCGTTTGATATATTATAGGCCAAATAAAGTCTTTTTTATAATACATTATTTATTTGCAATAAATGCGTATGGTAAGAAGATATTCTATTTCAAACATACATTGAAGGAATATATTGAACTACTGATAAGGACTGTAAAACACTATCGTTATGATTTTACAAAAGGCAAGAAAGAAAAAGAATATTTAATCAGGAAAAAAAGTGCGGTTCAGGATAAAAAAGCCGTGGTAGATGTAAACAAAGTTGAAAAGCTTGAAAAATGTATGGAAGCCATGGCCAGTTCAAATGTGTATGGTATGAGTAGGAAGATTGATTGAATAAAAAAATCTTAATAACTGGAGCCGATGGCTTTATAGGCTCTCATCTTACCGAGATGATTGCTGCAAAAGGTTTTCGGGTCAAGGCACTCTCCCAGTACAACTCATTCAATAACTGGGGCTGGCTGGAAGATGTCAACTGCAAGGAGCAGATCGAAATTCTGACTGGTGATGTGCGCGATCCACATTGTTGCAGGCAGATTACAAAAGATGTTGATATTGTTTTCCACCTCGCGGCGCTGATTGCCATTCCATACTCCTACATGGCACCGGCCAGTTATGTGGATACTAACATCAATGGTACCGTCAACATATGCCAGGCAGCACTGGAAAATGGTGTTCAGCATGTAATTCACACCTCCAGCAGTGAAGTCTACGGTACGGCCCAATATGTGCCCATAGATGAGAAACACCCATTACAACCCCAATCTCCTTATAGCGCCACCAAGATTGCCGCCGATGCGATGGCAATGAGTTTTTACAATGCTTTTGATCTTCCCCTTACCATTGCACGGCCATTCAACACCTATGGGCCGCGCCAATCCGCGCGCGCGGTGATTCCAACCGTCATCACCCAGATCGCAAGTGGCAAAAAACAGATTAAACTGGGAAATATGACCCCAACCCGTGATTTCAGTTATGTAGAAGACACCTGCCGAGGTTTTATTGCCCTGGCGGAATCCGAAAAAACTATTGGTGAAACAGTCAATATCGGTTCTAATCAGGAGATTACCATAAAAGATACCCTCGACCTTATAAAGGAAATTATGGGCAGTGATGTAGAATTCATTACCGAAGAGCAGCGCCTGCGTCCGGAAAATTCCGAGGTATTTCGTCTCTGGTGCGACAACACCAAGATTGAGAGGTTGACGGGATTTAGGCCTCAGATAGCTCTTGCTGAAGGTTTACAGCGAACTATCGACTGGTTTAGCAGGCCGGAGAATCTCAAGATGTATAAAACGAATCTATACAATGTTTGAGAATTTTGTTCATTTTGTGCGCGACCTTTACGGTACCAACAACATCATCCCTCTGCATGAACCGCGTTTTTGCGGCAAGGAAAAGCAGTACCTGCTTGATACCATTGAGTCTACCTTCGTCTCCAGTGTTGGGAGCTATGTAGAGGAGTTTGAGCGCAAAATAGTTACATATACGGGAGTCAGGCATGCAATAGCCACTGTAAATGGAACAGCAGCTTTACACACAGCTCTGATATTAGCAGGAGTTAAACGGGGTGATGAAGTCATTACCCAGTCATTCACTTTTGTTGCTACCTGCAATGCGATTCGTTATTGTAATGCCGAACCTGTTTTTGTGGATGTGGATATCAAAACACTTGGTCTTTCAAGTGAGAGCCTGTCCACTTTTCTTGAAGAAAATGCTGAAGTTCGTAATGATGGAATCTGTTGGAACAGGAATACCGGCCGGCCAATTCGTGTCTGTGTTCCGATGCACACATTTGGTCACCCGGTACGTCTTAATGAGATCAGGCAGGTTTGTGACCGGTATAACATTGCAATGGTTGAAGATGCTGCTGAATCACTTGGCAGCTTCTATAAAGAGCAGCATACAGGCATGACAGGAAAACTGGCGGCTTTAAGTTTTAATGGCAACAAGATCATTACCACAGGAGGAGGTGGTATGGTTTTGACAAATGATGATGCGTTGGCGTTTAGGGCAAAGCATATTACTACCACGGCAAGAGTTTCTCATCAGTGGGCCGTCGAACATGACGAGATTGGTTTTAACTACCGCTTACCCAATCTTAATGCGGCGCTTGGTGTAGCTCAGATGGAGCAGCTGCCGGAATTTGTAAAGAATAAACGCGATTTGGCAATACGGTACAATTCATGGTGTGCGCGGAACGGAGTCTGCTTTATACAAGAACCCTCAGGATCACGCTCGAACTATTGGCTCAATGCTATTTTGCTGGAAGACCGGAAGCAGAGAGACGCCATGTTGGCGCACACAAACTCCAGGCAGGTGATGACTCGCCCTGCGTGGACCCCTATGCATAAATTACCTATGTTTGACGGGAATTATCGCGGGAATCTTGAAACTACAGAATGGATAATGGATCGGGTGTTAAACATCCCGAGTAGTACTTTATTATCGTGAACATGCTAATTGAAAAAAAACAGAGAGATAAAAAAGAGTGTATTTTTGATTGGATCTACTTTCGGGCTGCGAGAGACGGATTTAGAGAGGTATTAAAAACAAGTGTTCTGGCGGAAAAAAAGATACTTGTGCCGGCATATATCGGATATAGCACAAGAGAGGGTTCAGGTGTTTTTGATCCAATAAGAGAGAGTGGGAAAGATTATCTCTTTTATCATTTGGACAACAGGCTCAGGGTCGATTTTGCCGGTCTGAAAGAAAAAATAATAAAAAACCCGGGCAATATTTTATTACTAATTGATTACTTTGGTTTCCGTGATGAGAATCTTAAAGAAATAAAAGAGCTTGCGATCAAAAACAAAATGATAATTGTAGAAGATTTTGCACATGCATTTTTTTCATTCATGAAATTCCCAATTATAGATTTTGATTATGGACTGTTTTCAATACATAAAATGTTCCCGGAGGATGATGGCGGACTGGTTTTACAAAAGAGAAAACTGCTGACCAGTAATAATGAATTTAAACCTGGATATGATCTGTTTAAATATGACCTTGATGAGATCGCGAGGCGAAGGTGTAACAATTATGATTACATTAATGATAAGTTACAAAAATTAAGCAATGCCCATAATATAGATATTTTGTTTCCTGACAGGAGAGGTAATATTCCACAGACATTTCCAATATTGTTAGTTGATAACAAGATTAGAGATGACGCTTATTTCAAGATGAATGAAAGAGGTTACGGTGTGGTGAGTCTATACCACACCATGATTGCTGAGTTGGATGAGACGTTTATAAAAGCGCATGATATATCCCGCAGGATATTGAATCTGCCTGTTCACCAGGATGTCAAAAAAAGTCAATTGGATCAAATGCTAAGATTGTTGATTGAAATTGTTGAAGGTCACAAAGACAGTTAAAAACAGTTGGTTACTTCTCAAGAAAGGCTAACACAGAAATAATTATGCAAAAAGTGTTTATCGTTGCAGAAGCAGGGATCAACCATAATGGTAATATGGAAGTTGCCAGGAAAATGGTCGTTGCTGCACATAAAGCAGGTGCGGATGCAATTAAATTTCAGACGTTTAAGGCAGAAAAGGTAATCAGTCAATTTGCTCCGAAGGCCGGTTATCAGTTGATCACTACCAGCCCTGATGAGTCCCAGCTGGAAATGGCAAAAAAACTTGAATTATCATTTGACGATTTTAGAGAGCTGTCTAATTATTGTAGTGGGATTGGGATTATGTTCTTGTCAACCGCGTTTGATGAGGAGAGTTTATATTTCCTGATGGAATTGGGTCAGAAATATATAAAAATACCATCGGGCGAGGTTACAAATCTTCCGTACCTCAGAAAAGCGGGAGCGATGAACAGGAAAATAATAATGTCAACCGGAATGATGGATTTGAATGAAATAGGTTCAGCTATAGATATTCTTACTGATGCCGGCACAGATAGAAAAAATATTACTCTGCTGCACTGTAATACCCAGTATCCAACTCCCATGGAAGATGTGAATTTGTTTGCAATGAAAACAATCCAGAAGAGGTATGGGCTGGATGTAGGATATTCAGATCATACTCTGGGCATTGAGATACCCTTGGCGGCTGTTGCGCTGGGCGCGACTGTTATAGAGAAGCATTTTACACTTGATAAAAGCATGAAAGGGCCGGATCAAACGGCGTCACTGAATCCGGATGAATTAGCGGCTATGGTGAAGGCAATTCGTAATGTTGAATTGTCCATTGGCAGCGGCATAAAAAAACCATCGCCTTCAGAGAAGGAAAATATGGCTATTGCCAGAAGGAGCATAGTTGCAGCAAGGAATATCAGGAAAGGAGAAGTTTTTACAGAAGATAATCTCACAACCAAAAGGCCAGGTACAGGGATTAGCCCCATGATGTGGGATGATGTCATTGGTCTCCCGGCAGTGATGGATTTCGAGTATGATCAATTAATAGAATTATGAAGAAGAAAATATGTGTTGTAACAGGGTCGCGTGCCGAGTATGGCTTGATGAGGAATACCCTTAATGAAATTACAGGCTCCAGTCAGCTCGATTTGGCTTTGCTCGTTACGGGCTCGCACCTGTCAAGAGAGTTTGGTTATACAATAGATGAAATCATAAAAGATGGGTTTGATGTGACCGAAACTGTTGAGATGCTCTTATCTTCAGATTCTCCTTCAAGTATTGGAAAATCAGTGGGACTTGGTGTAATAGGCTTCACAGATGCGCTGAAAAGATTATCTCCTGAAATTATGGTCGTTGTAGGTGATAGGTATGAAATTTTTGCCGCTGTGACTGCAGCCATGGTGCTGAATATTCCTATTGCTCATATTTCAGGAGGTGAAATTACCGAGGGTGCTATTGACGAGCAAATACGGCATGCAATAACCAAGATGAGCCATATTCACTTCACTACTACCGAAGAAAACTCAATCAAGGTAAGGCAAATGGGTGAAGAATCGTGGCGTGTTCATACAGTTGGAGGTTTATGGGTAGACAACATAAAGAATTTAAAGAAGATTAGCCGCGATTCCATGCGCAAAAAACTGGGAATCCAGTTAAACTATCCTACCATATTGGTCACATATCATTCAGTAACACTGCAACTAGAGGAAGTGGACAGGCATATTGACAATTTGCTGAATGCACTTGATAAAACCGAGGCAGAGATAATATTTACTTATCCAAATGCTGATGCTGGCGGTAGAATTATTATTTTGAAAATTGATGAATTCGTTGCCAGTCGTCCAAATGCAAAAGCAGTAAAGTCTTTAGGAAGTTTGTTATATCATAATTTGCTGTCTCATGTAGACCTTGTCGTTGGTAATTCATCAAGCGGAATGGTTGAGACCCAAAGCTTTAGGCTGCCTGTTGTTAACATCGGAGAGCGCCAGAGAGGACGGCTGGTCACGGCCAATATTATCAGTGTAGCCGATGAAAGGGATGCCATTTTGAAGGCTATACATAAAGGTCTAAGCCGAAAATTTAAAGATTCAATTAAAGACATGGCCAATCCCTATGAAAAAGGTGGTGCTGCAAAGAAAATCGTCCAGGTATTAAGCCATATTCCATCGAGAGAGAAATTGCTAATAAAGAAATTTGTATCTATATCAAAAGATAACATATGAAGAAAATATTGCTAATCTATCCGCCGGTGACTCGTCCCAGATCATTTTCCTCATCGGTTGTCAGAGTAAGCGCATTTTTCCCATTAGGCCTTGCTTATATTGCAAGTATCTTGTTGGAATCTAAAAAATATGAAGTTGGAATAATAGATGCGCTTGCGGAGGGTAATGTTAACTCAGGGACGCCTGTTAATAATGGCCAAGAGATTCGTTATGGTCTCACCGATGAAGTAATAAAAGGGAAAATTGAAAGTTTTGCACCAGATGTTGTCGGTGTGTCATGCCTCTTTGCGGCTTCACAGAAGGATATGGAGAACATATGTCGTCTGACTAAAAAAATAAGCAAAGAGATTAAGACTGTTGTAGGCGGGCATCATGCGGCTTCTACTCCAGAGAGAATAATGAAATTGTGCCCTGATATCGACTTCATTATTGAGGGTGAGGGCGAGTTGGCGATGTTGGACCTGTTATCTTATCTGGGTGACGAAAGCTGTGCAAACTATCCAGCGGGCATTCAGGCAGAGATAGGCATATCCAGTATCAGCAGGGAATCAACTTTGGCACCCGTTAAAAATAAATTTTCATTAGACGGTGTGGTATTGCGTGAAGACGGGTTGATAAAGACGATACCTAAAACCAGATTTATAGAGAATTTAGACAAGATTCCTCGTCCAGCCTATCATTTGTTTGACATGCAGCGTTATTTCGATATCGCAAAGGAACACGGTTTCAGCAGTGGATTGCCTTATACTCAAATGGTGACAACAAGGGGCTGTCCCTGCAAGTGTACTTTTTGCACTTTAGCCGCTCCACCGGGATTGCCAAACAGGCTGGTTCAAAGACGAAGAAGTGTGCAACATGTGTTGGATGAAATGGAGTACCTTATTGAAACATATGGAGTAAGGGAAATACATTTTGAAGATGACAATTTGACTGCGAACAAAAGATGGGCAGCCAACCTTTTTGATGGAATGATTGAAAGGAAACTGGATGTTGAGTGGCATGTTCCCAGTGGAATTGCGGCGTATACACTGGATGATCAGCTTCTGGATAAGATGAAAGCCTCTGGTTGCAATTCCATTACCATAGCTATTGAGAGCGGTGTTCAGGAAGTTCTTTCTAATCTTATGAATAAGCCGCTGAAGCTGGATAAAATACCCGCTCTGGTAAAAGCCATACGCAAGAGAGATATTGATGTTCGAGGTTTCTTTATGCTCGGGTTTCCAGGAGAAACAAAAGAAAATATGAGAGAAACTGTTTCATATGCAAGGAATCTGGAATTAGATTGGACCTATTTTTCCGTTACCTCGCCATTGCCGGGGACGAAGATATACAAAAAGTGCATTGAAAAGGGGTATATCAAGGAGAGCGACTTTGACAATCTCACAAGTTTTCATCGCGCAATTATTACGACTCCAGAGTTTGATCCCCAATTTGTGGAGGATTTGAGAGAAGAGGCGATAGTGGATGTCTGTTTCCATAACAACCCTAATCTGAGAAAGTACAATGTTGATAAGGCAATAGCCAGTTTTACTGATGTCCTGTCTAAATATCCCCATTTTGATTTTGCAAACTTCTATCTTGGTGAAGCATTGTCAAGGAAGGGCGATATAGGCGCAGCTATTTTGTCTTATCAAAATACGCTTAAGTATAATCCTGATCATAATGAGGCCAAAAAAAGATTGGCGGAGTTGAAGGGGTATGCCGGACGGACGTCGGAGAATATGCCGCAGACCAAAGAGCGCACGTTGCAATGAGTACCGATTGCTTATGGCTTGGTTATTCTGAGAGAGATGAATGGTCTGAACGGCTTGCCCGATTCCCTTCCAGAATGCAGGACATTTATTATAGTCCTGAGTATGTTAATCTTTATAATGACGATGGGCGCACCCCTGTTTGTTTTATATACAGTGAGGGTGAAAAAATATATCTTTACCCTTTCCTGCTCCAGCAGATACCCCAGTTGCATAGTTGCAGTGATATAATAACTCCTTATGGATATGGTGGTCCAATATACACCAGTAATTCCAGAGAGTTTCTGGCTCGCGCATATGAATGCTTCAAAAGCGGGATATCTGAAAGGAATGTAGTCGCAGAGTTGATCAAGTTCCATCCTATTCTAAATAATCAGCAGGCTTTAAAGGATGTAATTGACGGCAGTGTGATGGTCGTATGTCCTACAGTTTATGCAATTTCTGACATATCTGATGACCATCGCTGGATTAAGGTTTACACTCATGCCAACAGAAAGAATATAAATAAGGCCATGCGTAATGGTGCGCAAATTAGAATCGGTCAATCTCCTGAAGATTGGTCAGAATTTATTCGTCTTTATGAGAAGAACCTTCTGTTTAATGACTCAAGATCAGAGTACTATTTCTCAGAGAGTTATTATTCCGCTATTCGAGATACCTTAGAAGGTCATTACAAAATATTTAGTGTGATCATCGATTGTGTAGTTGTGGCATCAATTCTCGTATTACTTGGTAAGCAATATGCTCATTGCCATCTGCTTGGAACAGATCCTGAGTATAGGAACGTTGGTGTCACTAACTTCTTGCACCATGAACTTATCCTTTGGTGTAAGTCTAATGGCTATAATATTCTCCACATGGGTGGTGGACGATCGAATTCTGAATCAGATAGTTTGTTGAAATTCAAGAAAAATTTCTCGAGTGAACTTGCCATATTTCATATCGGTGAGTGTGTGCATGATTCAGGAAAATATAAATTGCTGTGCGCACAATGGGAATCTGAGAATCCACAATCGGAGTTTTCTAACAGGTTGTTGAAGTATAGGTACTGATCTTTTTCATCAAGGTATATCCTGGAATCAGAGAGAGATATTCTTACCTGCTTGATGTACTATCAACAACGGTCTTCAGCATTTGTTTCGTGAGGTCTAAATTAAGTTAAGCGTTAAGCAGAGAAGGAGGTTGTTATGGCCTGGGACAGTGTGTGGGACGGTGTGTTCAGACAAAATGAATGGGGTAAATACCCTGATGAAAACCTTATAAGGTTTGTTGCAGGCAAATACTATGCAGTCCCGGACAGGAAAAAAATCAGGTTTGCCGAAGTTGGTTGCGGCCCCGGCGCCAATTTGTGGTATCTGGCTCGTGAAGGATTCAATGCCTATGGCATAGATGGGTCATCCGAGGCAATAAACATTGCAAAGCGAAGACTTACTGCTGAACATTTAACTGTTGAACTAAACGTTGGCGATGTAATGACTTTACCGTATCCGGATAATTATTTTGATTGTGTGGTTGATATTGAGTGTCTATATGCAAATTCAAAAAATGACACAGTAAAAATATTGCAGGAAATCTATCGTGTTATGAAGATTGGTGGATATTTGTTCAGTAAATCCATTACCGACAAGATGTATCTTGGCAAAGAGCAGAAAGAAGTTGGACGGATGGAATTCAACAATATTTCAGACGGTCCTGTCGCGGGCAAAGGATTTGCAAGGTTAATGAATCGGGATGACATTCATGATTTGTATGGCCAATTATTTACTATAGAGACTGTTGATTTGCATGAACATACACGAAATAATCAGACTATACTTAACAGTGAATGGGTTATTGTTGGCTCCAAGAAATAGTATATAAAAAGTCAAGCCATTACAGAAAAAATGATTGTTGATCATGTGGCAATAATTGGTCTAGGTAGCATTGGACGCCGTCACCTGCGCAACCTGAAAAAAATAAGGCCGGATATTGAGACCACTATTGTTCGGTCAGGTCATGGTCAGAATTGGCCTGAGTTGGAGTTGGCGAATCGTACAGTATTTTCTCTTTCCGAAGCTATTACGGCCGGTGTGCAGGCTGCTATTATTTCAAGCCCTGCATCCATGCATATAAAACAGGCCGTCAGGTTGGCGCAAGAAGGCATTCATCTGCTTATTGAGAAGCCGGTAGGTAACACCATGGATGGTGTGGATGAATTAGAGATTGCGGTGCTTGAGTCCGGCATAGTAGCATTGGTTGGGTATGTGTTGCGTTATGATCTGGCGGCTCAAACTTTTAATGAGCTGCTAAAAGCAGGAAAACATGGCCATAGCCTGCATGTTCGTGTGGAAGCAGGTTCTTATCTGCCGGACTGGCGCCCTGGGCAGGACTACAAAAAAACCGTTTCTGCCAGTGCGGAGCAGGGGGGAGGGGTATTACTTGAACTCAGTCACGAGTTTGATTATATACGCTGGTTTTTTGGTGAAATTAAAACCATTGTTGCCCATCTTCATAACAGCGGCCATTTGGGAATTGAAGCTGAAGAGTGTGCGGACATGATTATGACTAATATAAACGATCTGCCGATATCTTTGCATCTTGATTTTCATCAGCGGCATGCCATGAGGCGATGCATCATAGCCGGCAGCGATGGCACTCTTATGTGGGATCTGATCGCCGACAATGTGGTCTGGCATCCTGCAGGCGGTGTGAAAGAAACGCGTCATTTCGGTTCCGCAAGAGATGATATATTTCAACGTCAGCTCATCCATTTTTTCTCCTGCATTGAATCCGGCGATAAGCCGAGAGTTTCACTGAAAGATGGTGTTGAGGCCATGAGGCTGGTTTCTGCTGCAAAAAAATCATCTGAAATGGGTGGAACGCCCCAGGAATTACTATGAAAACATATGCGTTTGTATTCGCCCGCGGAGGATCAAAAGGCTTGCCAGGTAAAAATATTAAGATGTTTGCAGGAAAACCCATGCTGGCACATTCAATTGAGATGGCCATGAACATTGATGAAATAGAACGAGTTTTTGTTTCCACTGATAATTCTGAAATTGCGGATACTGCATTAAGATGGGGTGCAGAAGTGATAAACAGACCTTCTGACCTTGCTCAGGATAACTCACCCGAATGGCTTGCCTGGCAGCATGCAGTCAAATACGTCAATGCCGAATATGGCCTGTTCGACAAATTTATCAGCCTGCCTGTGACTGCTCCGCTTCGTGCAAAGGAAGATGTGGAAAATTGCCTTTCCGCATTGCGAGAGGGTGTCGATATGGTTGTAACTGTGACTGAATCGGGAAAAAATCCATTCTTTAATATGGTTAGGATGGATGAGTCGGGCGCGGTTCATCTTTTCAGTCAGGGCAGTAAGCGGATAACGCGAAGACAGGATGCGCCAAAGGCGTATGATATGACTACAGTGGCTTATGTTACGAGACCGGAATTTATCATAAAATCATGTGGCGTGTTTGACGGCGTTGTTCATGCTGTCATAATACCGCAAGAGCGTGCAATTGATATAGATACGCCGGTAGATTTTACGATTGCGGCATGCCTGTCGAAGAAGGCATTGGAACATGAAGAGCATAGCTGAACTAATAGATATATCTGGACGGCGGGGAGTTATAACAGGCGGCGCAGGACACCTTGGGCGGACATTCGCTGAAACACTGGCTGAACTTGGCGCCGATGTTATTCTTGTGGATCTGGACGAGGGTCTACTGGAAAAGACAGCCAAGGAATTGTCCGTGAAATATGGTGTTGAGATTGATGTCATTAAGTGCGACCTTGAGTCTGAAACTGAAAGAAACATGCTTGTTGAAAGACTAAACAACAACTATCAGAACATAGAGGTTCTTATCAATAACGCCGGATTTGTTGGAACAACTTTGCTGGAGGGATGGGTTACTTCATTTGAGAACCAGACTGTTGACACATGGCGGCGTGCAATCGAAGTAAATCTGACATCCGTATTTCATCTCACGAAATCTCTGGCAGCCAAAATATCCAGCAGTGGTGCTGCATCAGTAATTAATATTGCATCTATATATGGTGTAGTCGGCCCTGATCTGAACCTTTATGAGGGCACATCCATGGGCAACTCGGCTGCCTATGCCGCAAGCAAGGGGGGGATGATTCAGCTGACTCGCTGGTTGTCTACGGTATTGGCTCCGGCTGTCAGGGTAAATTGTATAAGTCCCGGCGGTATTTCTCGTGGACAGCCTGATGTATTCCTGAAAAGATATATTGATAAAACGCCGCTCAGGCGAATGGGTATTGAAGAGGATTTTAAGGGCATTGTTGCCTATCTTTCAAGCGATATGTCTGCTTATGTAACGGGACAGAATTTTATGGTTGATGGTGGATGGACAGCATGGTGATGAGTAAGCTGTCATTCGACAGGCTCATGATGGTGAGTGAAGTAGAACCATCTCAGTCCTGTAAACTGTTTTATGGAGATTAGTCGATTATGAGTAACTGGAAAGAAGCTTGTTTGAAACCGATGAGCACAATTTCGGATGCAATTGATGTGCTTGAAAGCAAGGCTTTGCGTATAGTTCTGGTAGTAGATGATGTTGGCAAGTTGCTTGGTGTGGTAACGGATGGCGACATTCGCCGCGGACTGATCAGGCATATGAATATGAATACGCCTGTTTCTGAGATTATGTGCAAAACACCGACTGTTGCTTCATTAAAGGATGATCGTGATAAAATTCTTGTCCTTATGAAGTCAGGGGATTTCCTTCATATCCCGCTGGTAGATGGAGATGGGAGGGTCGCCGGTTTGGAAACACTTCAGCATCTGCTTGACAATAAAAGATTTGATAACCCGGTTTTACTTATGGCGGGGGGGCTGGGAAAGCGATTGCGCCCCTTGACCAATGATACCCCCAAGCCCCTTCTGAAAATCGGAAATAAACCGATTCTTGAAACCATACTTGAAAGGATTCTGGACGCTGGTTTTCATAACTTTTATATTTCCACCTGTTACAAGAGTGACATGGTTCGTGACTATTTTGGGGATGGGGGCAAGTGGAATGTGAACATACGCTATATCTGTGAAAAGGAGCCTATGGGCACTGCAGGCGCTTTGGGACTATTACCTGATGATATGCCGGATTTGCCGCTCCTTGTGATGAACGGCGATTTGCTGACAAAGATCAATTTCGAACATCTGTTGCAGTTCCACAAAGAAGAGGGTGGATTGGCTACGATGTGTGTCCGTGAGTACGACTTCCAGGTCCCTTACGGAGTAATTAAGTCCGAAGGGCGCCGTATCACCAGTATTGAGGAAAAGCCAGTTCATAAGTTTTTTGTTAACGCGGGGATTTATGTGCTGGAACCTGAGCTGGTAAGAAGTTTGAATAAGACATCCTATCTGGATATGCCGGATTTGCTCGAAGATAAAATTAATCAGAACCAGCAGATCAATATGTTCCCTGTGCATGAGTACTGGCTGGATATTGGCCGAATGGAAGAGATAGAGCGTGCCAGGGGATCCATATAAATATTCATGGCAATTGAGTTAAAATTACGTATCAATCCTTCAAAAAATGGTGAATAGAGTTTGTATTTTTGTTGAGGCGCCCAGGCATTTGCGGTTTTCCATATTTCTGGCTCGTGAGGCAGAAATGCTAATCGTAACAAACTCCATGGAGGTTTACGACAGGATAAGAAAAAACAGGTTGTCAGTGCGTTACATCCCGGACCTTGGCGTTATCAATTTAATGTCTTTCAAGAGAAAATTCAGGGCTCTTCCGGTCGACAGTATTATATTGTTTTCTGATTCCTCCCCGACCGCATACTGGATTCAAAAAAATTACAAGACATTAATGGTTTCCGAGGACTATATATTCGGCCGCGGCAGCCTGTTTTATCAGACACTCCTCAGTCAATTTGAAAGATACGGGCTTATCTGGAGGGTGCTCCAGTATATTGCAGGTTCAAGGTCTGTGCTTTACGGCAAGACCATCTATTTCAGACCTTGCCGCCTTTATTCAATACTGATATTTTTGATGTGGAGGGTGGTCTTTGGATTTAAGGAAAATCTGTTTTCACTTCCAGGCAGATACGCAACAAGAATATGTATATACAGTGAATCATATAGAGATATCTATATTAGCAATGGCGTCCCTTCGGATAAGATTGTAGTGACCGGTTCACTTTCATTGGAAAGTGCGGCTGATGCAATTGCCAATTACTGCGAAGGCTCTACTGAATATCATCCTGTTGATGTGTTATTGTTTGCGCAGCCATTTTACAAATATTCCAGACTACAAAAAGAAACATGGGCCACCGATATCAGAAGTTTTGTCAAAGATTGTCAGAAATCAAAAGCTTCTTACATGGTGTCGCTCCATCCCAGGGATGATATTGAGTTTTATAAAGATTATATCCCGGAAGAATTATTGGTTTTCGGAAATGGAGATACTGAAAATAATATCAGACTTGTAAAGTCGGCAAAATTAATCGTGGCTAAATCAAGTACTACGATCGAATTGCCCATCCTTTTGAAAAAACCTGTCGCCTACATAAATTATTCTTCCTACGCAGACATTAATATGATGAAGCATTTCTCCAAAGAAATGATTTTGTATAATCAAAACAGGGTCTGTGACATATTGCCTTATATAGACAGGAACTTAGAGAGTATAATATTACACCAGGATAATGAGGTTCGTTCAACCTGTTTTGCTATTTCGGGCGTAAAAGACAAAATAATAAATATTGCGAGAACAATGGCGTAGAGTCATATATCCGGCATATTCCTTTTTATGTGAATTTATGAGCAAGAATTCTTTCAGGGTTGGTAATACGGAACATGTATTGGTTGGATCGTGGATTACTTTGGCCCACCCTGCTATTGCAGAAATCATGGCAAAAGCCGGTTTCGACTGGCTTGCCGTAGATATGGAGCATAGTGTTATTACGATCCGTGAGGCGGAAGAACTTATCCGCGTGATCGACCTGGCCGGTGTTGTGCCCCTGGTAAGGCTGACATCTAATGAACCGGATCAGATCAAGCGAGTGATGGATGCCGGCGCTTATGGTATTATTGTGCCTAACCCCGAACAGCTCAGATTGCGCATAGAAAAGGGTAGTGGAATTGTGTTGATATGAATGGAGAACTCTATAATTGTAACAACTTGGTTTTATGTGGTTTGGTTTGAATAGTGAATAAGGTTAATAGGGATAAAAATTTAAAAAAGACTGTTTTTATAACAGGGGCAACAAGCGGTATAGGTCGTGCTATCACTTTAAGATTTGCCAATAAGGGCTGGAATATTATATGCCATTACTATTCTAATGAAGTAGAGGCACAAGAATTAAAAAAAATAATAGCGAATCTTAGAAGTATTGCTGACAATCTTAAGGAATTTCAGATTGATAGTATTGTCAATAATGCTGGGACATATATGGTAAGCAAACATTTTAGTGAGTTAACGATTGATGATATTTCAAAGACATTTATGGTTAATGTTTTTGCTCCAATAGTATTGACTTCTTCAATATTTTTGTCTATGAAAGAAAGGCGATTTGGAAGGATTGTAAATATAAGTTCCATTGCTGGACTGCACCCCTATATTTGGACAAAATATGTTAGAGTAACAGACAGGATCACTTTAACCCCATATTGGGAGAAAGGAGCCTGTCATGAAACAAAGAAGATTCACAAACGAGTTTAAGCGTCAAAT
>Ga0209212_1001057_pt1 | contig 47282 bp, 45 predicted proteins | sample RifGroC2_FD_183996 | JGI IMG/M metagenome (GOLD analysis project Ga0209212, IMG submission 183996) | Groundwater microbial communities from Rifle, Colorado, USA - Groundwater C2 (SPAdes) (version 2) | ecosystem: Environmental > Aquatic > Deep subsurface > Groundwater | place: Rifle, Colorado... | reverse complement strand
TAGAAAGTTTGATGAAACCAAGTTCATCAAACTTTCTGTATTATCAATGTTGATTAGCCTTTTAGAGCTTTTCACCAACCATTTTTGACTAATATGCCCAAAAAGCACAGATTACAAAGTCAGCACCGCGGAAGATAGCCACACTCTGTTCTTCCAACTTGAAACCCGGAACTTGAAACTTGAATCTTCTTTAGTACCCCAACTCTTTTCCTTTTTTAATGGCCGGAATTCCATACTGCATCCACACAGGCATAGGATCGCCTTTCAGGTAATGATCGAAAAACTGCTTCATTCGGATAGTTAAATCCATTCGGTTGGCCCAACTTTCGGCTTTCAGGTTGTGAGCTTCGTTGTTGTAAGTCAGCATCCAAACCGGCTTATTCAAACGACGCATGGCGGAAAACAACTCAATTCCCTGGGACCAGGGTACCGCGCCATCGTTATCGTTGTGCATAATCAGCAGTGGGGTTTTTATTTTAGGCACATAAAAAAGCGGTGAATTTTCAATGAATTGCAAAGGTTTATCCCACAGCGTTCCACCAATCCTGCTTTGTGAATATTCGTACTGAAACATGCGCGAGAGTCCCGATTCTCCACGAATGCCACCATAAGCGCTGGTCATATTGGCAACCGGAGCGCCGGCCATTGCTGCAGCAAACATTTCGGTTTGGGTAATCAGCCAGGCCGTCTGGTATCCGCCCCAACTCTGTCCCTGAATACCGATTCGTTTACGGTCGATAAACGGGAACAAACTACTCATAACCTGAGTTCCGCTAATGACTGCATCGAATGCCGACTGACCCGGATAACCATCCGTGTAAGTAATATCAGGAATAAAAACAATGTAATCGTTGCTGGTATAATAAGTCCGGTTAACGGTAGACCGGGTTGGTGCAGGCGTAGTATATTCATGAAGGTTATCGGCATTACGCTCGTAGAAATACACGATCATCGGATATTTTTTATCCGGATCGATGGTTTCAGGAAAATACAGTAATCCTTCGAGTGATTTACCGGAGAAGGTATCCCAATGCACCAAATGTACACCTGGCCATACAAAATCTTTTTGTTGCACATTCGATTGTGAAAGCTGGTGCCGGTTTTCGAACAACATATTTCCGGTCCACAGATCAGGAGAAGTGTTCACATTTTCACGCAACCAAATCAGAGATTCAACATTTTTTGCCTTTGCCAGATTTTCGAATTTAAAGTCTTCCATCAGCAACATTCGCGGTTCGGTATAATTACGAAAATCTGCTTTAAAATATCCTTCAGATTTGTTTTGTTCATCGAACGCATGAAGTATAACCGGTTTAGTGGTGTCAATAAATTCCTCTTCCGGATCAAGTTTCTGGTAACGAAATCTCAGGTTATTTTTCCGGCCATAATTACGCGTTGCATTAACCGGCACTTTAACTCCATTCAAATCAACCTTCCATAGGTCGTAACGATCGTAAAGCAGCACATAATTGTCGTTTTCCGACCAGCCGGCAATTCCATAAGGATTTGGATTATCGGGCATATCCCAGCGTTCATCGCAAAACATAGCCGGAATTTTGGAACTAATATCCAGAATATCGGTGGAATTAATGTTGGTTGAACGGGCATAATAGGTACTGTCGGCAGGATCGTACCAAACCACGTAATTGCCACCGGGTGATAAGGAAACCGATGATTTATTCTTAACCATGATCCTTTTAATCCCTGTTTCGATGTCAACCAGGTAATAGTCGGCATTCGGTTTGCCTGTCCACGAAGACTCCAGCTTATAGGGAGAATTATCTATACCCAAAGCAACCCGTCCGTTTCCCTTTTGAATCGTTCTTACCTCTCTGATAGCAGGATCGCCCAACTGTAAACATTTCAATTTATCAACCAGATAAACTGCTTTATAAGTTCGTTTTTTTTCCTTTTCCAGATTGACTTTCTGCTCGGGTTGCAATTCAACGTCTTTCCATGACCATATGTCCAGCATCGGTTTTTCGTCGTCAAGAAGGGTGTCTTTGGGCTCAGCTTTCGGTTTTCGGTTGGTTCCGAAAAACAGGTATTGCCCGTTTTCAGAAAAGCTGAGATCAGCAAACTCTGACGGAGACCAGCCCAAAGGCATAGACGAGTCGGATACATCTACCTGTTTTGGTTCGCCTGTGGTGATCGATCCGTAGTATAAACCGAAAACTTTTTCCTTGATAGTATCAGTCGAAAATAAAAACCCAAACCGGCCGCCATCCTGACTGGATGTGATCTTTTTAGCTGTCCCGGGCTGCTTAAAAATGACATTCGTCTTCCTGGTTTCGGTGTCAAATACCAGTATTTCAGTCCGATCAACTGAATCTTTTGTTTGACGGATGAAAGTAATGCTTTGACCCAAAGGCGCATAATAATACTCGGTTACATTCTGAAAACAGACCGTATCGCCTGTGGCCGCCTGAAATAAGATCAATTGACTTTTTTGATCGTCAGGCTGATCACTCTTTTTTTTACTTTTTGGTTCGTCTGGTATCTTATCGGTTTCTTTTTCAGCTTTTTTCCCCGGTTTTTTCATGTCGGTCAGAAAAGCTATCCAAAGCGCGTTTTCTTTGGGCAATGAAAATTGTTTCAAATCAGGAAAAGCATAAACCTTATTCTTCTTGAAAATCAGGATTCCCAGGCTATCTTTAGGCATTAGTTCTTTTTTCACCTTCTTCTTTTTGGCGCTCCTGACAGAGTCTTCGGGTTGTTTAATTTTATAAACGATAAAGTCTGATTCCGGCGAAAAACGGGCATCAAACCCTCTGGCAAGCGTATCAGCTTTCTTTGAATCAATGGTCTTAATGATCAACTCGCCGTCGCCCTTTTGTGGGTTCAGCTCAAATGCAATAAATCTTCCGTCGTTGGAAATAAGTGGCTTGCCCAAAACCTGCCATTGGGCAAAATCATCGGTTGAAAGAGGTTTCTTTTCAATATTCTGTGCAGGAACAAGTAAAGAGGTAATAAAGAGTAGAAATAATAATCCCGTTCGTATCATAATCGACTTTTTTCAAAGATAGTTCTCAAAGATAAGGTTTGAGAAACAATTGTTCAAGATTAAAACAGTCGAGCAGGGTTTTACCATTAAGGAGGGTTAAAATATTACCTTATAATTGATCATCTCTGGCCAAAAAATATTCCAGCTAATTAAAAATAAACGATCTGAACATACTAAAAAGAGGTGATTGATAGTTTTACTTACGATTGTATTTTGATAATTCATAAAAAAGCTATCGGTATACGAACTAATCAATCAATTCCCGGTAGAACCTTTCAAGGGCAGATTTATCTGCCCTTGTTTATTTTCAGGAAAGTAATCAGTGGTCAGTGTTCAGTCGCAATATGTCCAGTTTTTTTCCTTTTTCAAATTTGTTGCGGGTTGCAGGTTACATGTTCTCGTAGTGCGAAACTCGTAACGTTCATTTCTGAGAACTGCGACTGATCACTGACCACTGATTACTTTTCCTTTTTTCTAATGACTATTGACTTTTTCCTCTTTATTTTACAGCTTTCAGCCACGCTTCGGCCATCAGCGAATTGCCTGCCATAGATGGATGAACACCGTCGGCGGTCCAGTATCTGCCAGGCGCATACTTCTGAGCCTCGTCAAAAATAGTCTGAAATGGAACAAAAACACAGTCAAATTCTTCTGCCAGTTTTTTTGCTGAAGCACGGTACCCATCAAATTCAGGAAACCATTTTTCATCAACAGCAGAACCATCCAGAACAGCAAAAGGCTCACCAATAACCAGCTTAATATCTGGCAGCATTTTTTTTGTCAATACCAGCAACTGCCGGTAGTCGTTTTCATATTTTTCAATCGTTCCGTCGTATTTGCCATTCAGCTTGTGCCAAAAATCGTTTACCCCAATCAGAATACTGAGTAAACTTGGTTTCAGATCGAAACAATCTTTTTGCCAGCGGTCGGCCAGTTGAAAAACTTTATTGCCGCTAATCCCCCGATTGTAAATGGACAGTTGTTGAGCTGCCATTGTGTTTAATAAGCTGGAAGCAGCCAGAAAGGCATAGCCCGAACCAAAAGACACAGGCGAATTAGCCTGTTGCTTAAGTTTTTCGCGACCAGCATCAGTAATCGAATCTCCCTGAAAAAGGATCACATCACCAGTTTTAAGTGAATTAATCAAGTCTTTCCTTTTCGCTGCCTTTGATGGCATTGTGGCCGCCAGTATATCAGGAATTGCAGCAAGCCCAACAGCTGTTGCTGCAGCATTTCTTAGAAAATTACGCCTGTTAATAGTCATTGGATCAGAGTTTAAGTAAAGTTTGAATCAGGTGTTGCAGTCGTTCCCTGACAGGTAATAAAGGTAATTCAATTACCTGATAATTCAAATCGGCATAAGTATCTAATACTATTTGATGAATTCTGACAGATTCTTCAAATGATTCTGTCCTGATCAGATCATTTTCAAATATTTCCTCCCAGGGAGGAGTTACAAAAACGTATGGAGCATAACGATATTTTGATGTGCACTCCGATAAAATTTTTGGAGCACCAAAACCATGATAACGGGCAAACGCCAGTTGATCAGGAATTCCACGGTCGGCAAATGCGATAGTATTCACGGGCACCGATTCGAAAAAATTAATCCTTTTTGTTAAGACTTCCTGCTGAAAAAGTTTCGGATTTTTCCAGGGAAGAACTTCTCCTCCTGAATTAAGCTGAGATTCGATCAATTCACGGGCAAACTCTCCGGAACAAAGGTATCCGCGCTTTCTGAGCTCCTCAATCAGTACAGTTTTACCAAATCCGGGGCCACCGGTAATGATATAGATTTGTTTTTCAAACATACGACTGATACAGTCCCAAATTTCAGGTTCCAAATTCCAGGTCTTTCGATCTGGAATTTGGAACCTGAAATTATCTCGCCAATACTTCCAAACACATGCGGCTGTTGTGATACGGGCATTTCCAGAAACCAGCTTTATCACCATTTCTGTTTGGAATTCCTTCGTCCGAAATACTCCAAAACCACTCCCCTCCTGCGCGGTCTATCAGATTTTCTGAAATATATTTCCAACAGTTTAAAGCCTTATCAAGCCATTCCTGATCATTAGTCAATTCATAGGTATTCAGGAATCCAACCACAGCCTCCGACTGAACCCACCAATGCCGATCAGTTTCCAAATGGCCTTTGTCGGTCTCATATACCATGCTGCCGTCTGCACGCAATCCCTCACAGGCAGCTTCGGCAATTTTTATGCAGATTTTCTGAACCTGAGCCAATAATTCCTGATCACCCAATACCCGTGCACCTTCATCTATCAGCCACGAGGCTTCAATGTCGTGACCATAAGAAACGATGGTTGATCTGGTATTCCAGTTTTCATCAAAGAACAGGTCCAGATGAAAAGTCTTCTGATTGACGATCTTTTCTGTAAAAATCAGAATCAGGTTTCGCAGTTGCTTTTCCAATTCCTTGTCTTTCCAAACCCGAAAAAGATTGGTATAAGCTTCCAGAATATGCAAATGCGTATTCATGGTTTTCTTTTCATTCTCATCTTTTTCGCTCAACCGAAGGTCTTCAAGTAACTTCCAATCGCGGCTGTAGGCTTCAAAATAGCCATTTAGTTCAGGATCGAAACTGTATTTTTCAATGATCACGAATAGTGCGATAGCTGTTTGCAGGCTTGTCTCATCTCCTGAAGCGCGGTAATGTTCGCTAAAAGCGTAAATAAAAAAGGCCTGTGAATAAATCTGCTTTTTTGTATCAACAGGTTTCCCATCGAACGAAATAGTCCAATAGGTTCCGCCAAATTCAGCATCAAAAAAATGATCCAGAATATAGGCTTTGGCTCGGTTTGCCATTTCAAGATAAACCGGATTTTTCTCCTGAAGATACGCCGAAGAAAATGACCAAAGAATACGGGCATTCAGGATTCCTCCTTTATCAGCCTGCGGAATCAACTGCCCGTCACCTTTAATCTGGCCATAAAAACCTCCATGCGATTCGTCGACCATTCTTCCAGCCCAAAAAGGGAGAATATTATGCCTCAACTCTTCTTTAACTTGCTGTTTGAGCTCTATAATATTGTTTTTCATTCGTTTATATTTTTCACCACATAGGCCAATCGTCATCTTGTGTATAACGACGATCTCAGCGTCTGTTTATTTGGAAGTATTCCTTTTCAGTTCAAGCTGTTCCGAATTTTCCCTGACTTTTTTATCAGAAAGCGGATAGAACAACATCCCAATGAAAGCCAGTACACAGCATGCTGCAGGCATTAAACTGATCATGATGTGCTCTCCAAATAAGGTCTCCGAACTTTGTTCTACTGCATCAGGCATGTAATGAAACACTGCCAGAATCCATCCACTCATCGCTGAGCCAAAAGCCCAACCCAGTTTCTGGGACATGGATGATGAAGAAAAAATCAATCCTGTTGCACGGCGTCCTGTAATTAGCTCCTGGTGATCCACAATATCAGCAAACATCGACCACAATAACGGAAGTACATATCCGGCGAAAAGAGAAATCATGAACTGAAAAATAAGAATCCAGGTAATATCATTCGGGATGAAATAGAAACCTGTACTTAATATTCCGGCAATTAACATGGCAATCATATACGTTTTTTTCTTACCGTATTTTCTGGAAATGGCTGGTGCCGCCATTACACCAATTAAATTGGCAGCCTGACCAACCAAAAAATAAATCGTGGTCATGTCCCATCCGGTTCCAGCCATCCGATAGTTTACTTTCACATAATCTCTGAAGAAGTAGATAGCTACGCTGTCGCGGACAGCATTAAAAAGCAAAGCAGCCAAACCAGTTGCTACCAAAATCCACCAGGGAGCATTATGAAACAAGTTCTTCAAGTCCTGCTTGATTGAAACATTGTCTTCGCTCTCAATTTGGGTTACCCGTTCTTTTGTCCAACTGAAACACAACAAAAACAAGATCACGCAGATCATCCCAATCGCGCCGACGCCCATCACCCAGCCAACGGGAGAGGTACTAACGGAAGATTCAGCAGCCTGGGTTGTTTTTGCAAGGTCAACATTACCAAATGTTTTGGAGAAAAAGTCGATCAGCGGTTGCAGCAACATGAAGGTCACAAAACTGCCAATGAAGGCAAACGACATGCGGTAGGATGAAAGCGAATTCCTTTCTGTTGGATCGGAAGAAATAGCTCCAAGCAACGATGCATACGGCACGTTGATCATCGAATACACGATCATCATCAGCGAGTAGGTGATGTATGCATAAACGAGTTTCCCTGTTTGACCAAAATCAGGAGCAAAGAAGGTGATTGCACCCATGACCGCAAATGGAATGGCAAACCATAACAAGTATGGGCGGTATTTTCCGTAGCGGCTTTTGGTGCGGTCGCTGATAATTCCTACAAAAACATCGAAGAACGAATCCCATAAACGTGCAACCAGAAACATGGTTCCGGCCGCCGCTGCAGTGATACCGAGAACATCGGTATAAAAAAACAAGGAATACATTCCGAAAATCTTCCAGAACATCGATGAAGCAGCATCGCCGAAACCGTATCCGATTTTCTCTTTAAGGGTGATTTTTTCAATAGCCATAGTATAGGTTTGTTTTTAGTTAGGTTTTCAATCTTAAAGTTCCAAATTCCAGGTTTCAAATTCCAAGTTGGGTTTACTTGGAACTTGAAATTTGGAACTTGAAACTATTTCTTCCCCAGAATTTCAAGGTTTTTTGCAATCTGTTTTTTTAGCGTTTCAACCGATGCTGCTGAACGGTAACCATCGGCAGGTGAATTAAGGCAATAGTCAACCAGCTTGTCAACGGTTGAAGTAGCTACATGCATCCGGGTATCCGAAGAGGCGTAATACAAGAAAACGGTTCCATCTTCATCGGCAATCCAGCCATTGGTGAATAGCACATTCGACACATCACCAATACGTTCTTCGCCAATCGGGCCCATTAAATGACCGGCTGGTTCGGCAATCAGTTTCGACGGATCTTTCAAATCGGTCATGTATAAATAAATCACATAACGCAAACCGGCAGCACAACCGCGTACGCCATGAGCCAAATGCAGCCAACCTTTATCCGTTTTTATCGGATGCGGACCTTCGCCGTTTTTCACTTCCTTAATGGTGTGATAATACCTGAAATTGATAATTTTTTCTTCTTTTACTTCGGCGCAGGTCATGTCGTCAATCAACGCCCAGCCAATTCCGCCACCACTTCCGGCATCAATAAATCCATCCTGAGGACGGGTGTAAAGGGCATATTTCCCATCAACAAATTCGTTATGCAGAACCACATTTCGCTGCTGACTTTTTGTTTTCAAATCCGGAAGTCGCTCCCAAGTTAGCAAGTCCTTCGTGCGCACGATTCCGGCCGCAGCGACCGCCGACGATAAATCGCCCGGAGCAGCATTCGGATCTTTACGCTCGGAGCAGAAAACGCCGTAAATCCAGCCATCTTCATGAGCTGTTAGGCGCATATCATACACATTGGTATCCGGAATTTCGGTCTCGGGAATGGTAACCGGATAATCCCAGAAGCGAAAATTGTCGATTCCATTGGGACTTTCGGCAATGGCAAAAAACGATTTGCGGTCAACGCCTTCAACACGAACAACCAGAATGTATTTACCGTTCCATTTCATGGCTCCCGAATTCATGGTTGCATTCATCCCAATACGCTCCATCAGATAGGGATTGGTTTGTTCGTCCAAATCGTACCGCCAGATAACCGGGGTATGCGCGTTAGTCAGAATGGGGTTTTTGTATCGGTCGAAAATTCCGTTGCCGTTTTTAACCTTTTTATTTTTGACCGACAACAGTTCATCGTGCTTTTCGAGCAGTTTATGAACCTTCTTTTTGAAATTTGATTTCATCGTATAAATTTTATCGTGTTTTGTATTTGAACACAGTTAAATTATCAACTCCAACAAAATAAAGCTAAAACAATACAATTGCTTAATACTATTCGAATAAAATATAATACTATTCCGTCATTCTGCTGGTATAAAACAAAGATATTTTTATTTCCAGTTTTAAAATTCGAAACAGTCATAAAAAACAAAATTAAAAACGGAAGCAACCAAACCGTTGTTTTTCAGCATTAAAGTAAGTATCCGAAAAATAATGTATTTACTAAAATCATAGTGATACGGAAGTTATAAAGTAAAACATGAATAAATACTATTCACACTTATCTAAGGTAACTTTTCGCTTTCAAAAAAGGAAGAAATGGGTATAAAAACAAATAAGCACCAGATTTCTGATGCTTATTTTGAGCGGGAGACGAGATTCAAACTCGCGACCCTTAGCTTGGAAGGCTAATGCTCTATCGACTGAGCTACTCCCGCAATTAAGTTTCAAGTTCCAAATTCCAAGTTTCAAGAAAACAATTGGAACTTGGAACCTGGAACTTTGAACTGTGTTGTGGGGAGAGCAGGATTCGAACCTACGAAGACGTACGTCATCTGAGTTACAGTCAGACCCAGTTGGCCACTTTGGTATCTCCCCGAAAAAATGTTTTTGAACTTAGTTTTTGATGAGCCGAATCTCAGATTCGAACTGAGGACCCCGAGATTACAAATCACGTGCTCTGGCCAACTGAGCTAATTCGGCAAAAAAAGTGGGTAAGCTACCTGCATCGCACCGCTCAACCGTTTACCCTTGCTGCCTTCCGACCCTGGGGGATTTCAACAGGAGCTAGTCGTACAGGACTTACCCGGCGCAAAAGTAGAAAAAATTGACATCCCGGCAAATGAATTCAGGTGATGCCTGTAATTTTTTTTAAATGAAATTACTAATCCTTTAACGCTCAATTGAGTATTCATCAAAAAAAAGATGAAGACAATTAATAATTCATAAAATTACCCGGAATAAACCAGCAGACGATAAAATCAAATATATTTGTTAATCACAAATCAAAAAAAAACTCACCATGGAAGAAAAATCAACCTTTTGGAAATCGGCAATGGTTTATGGTCTATACCTTGCTTTAGTTTTTACCCTTTTCTCAGTCATTACTTATGTTGCAGGCCTGATTCTTAACCCTAACATTGGCTATGTTTCAATTGCGCTTGCTATTATTGGTATCGTAATTGCTCAAATTAACTACCGGAACAGAGAACTAAACGGTGCCATTACTTACGGACAAGCCTTGGGATTTGGTGTAGCAATCATGTTGTTTGCCGGAGTAGTTTCTGCATTATACACCTTGGTGCTTTACACATTCGTTGATCCAGGGTTGATTGACCAGATGAAAGCTGCCCAGGAAGATGCTATGTTGCAGAAAGGTTTAACTCCGGATCAGATTGATGCAGCCATGTCGATGACTTCAAAAATGATGTCACCCGTATGGATGTCGATCATGGGTTTGGTAGGTTCAGTATTTAGTGGAACAATTATATCTTTGATCACTTCAATATTTGTTAAAAAGCAACCAAATATGGATGCTTTTGACGAAGCCATGGAAGATGTAAAAACTGAAGAATAAAACGAATGAATATTTCTGTAGTTGTACCACTTTTTAATGAAGTTGATTCACTTCCTGAATTGACTACCTGGATTGCTAAAGTTATGCAAGTAAATAACTTTACTTATGAAGTTATTTTGATTGACGACGGGAGTACCGATGGTTCATGGGAAATGATCGGGCAACTTAGTCAGCAAAATCAATGCATTAAAGGAATCAAATTCAGACGCAACTACGGAAAATCGGCAGGTTTATATTGCGGTTTTGCTGAAGCCGAAGGCGATGTGGTCATTACCATGGATGCCGACCTTCAGGATAGTCCTGAGGAAATACCGGCGCTTTACCGCATGATTACTGAAAACAAATTTGACCTTGTTTCGGGCTGGAAGAAAAAACGATACGATCCTTTCTTTTCGAAAAATCTGCCCAGCAAATTTTACAACTGGACCGCACGGCGCATGACCGGTATAAAAATCCACGATTTTAACTGCGGTTTGAAAGCCTACCGGAAACAAGTAATTAAAAGTATTGAAGTGTATGGCGACATGCATCGCTATATTCCTGTTCTGGCGAAATGGGCAGGGTTTAAACGAATTGGCGAAAAAGTGGTACAACACCAGGAACGCAAATTTGGAACGACCAAATTCGGGATGGAACGGTTTATTCGTGGTCCGCTTGATTTACTGTCAGTTATTTTTATCTCAAAATTCAGTAAAAGACCCATGCATTTTTTTGGGGTTTTTGGAACCTTGATGTTTATTATCGGACTTGCTGCCGCTGTGTTTGTTGGTACACAAAAACTGATGCACACTTTAAATAATGAGTTGGCACCACGCATCACTGAAAGTCCCTATTTTTACCTTTCTCTGGTAGCCATGATTATTGGTACCCAGTTGTTCTTGGCAGGATTTCTGGCCGAACTTAACGCCAGAAATTCAACCGAAAGAAATGCATACCTTATTGATGAAAGAACTGATCGGGAATAAATTCGGTTAGTTCCAGCTATAAAAATGATTCCATCCTTTAACAAATTGATGGAATCATTTATTTTAAGGATTAGCGATGTATTTTATAATTATTTTTCTGCAATTAACTTTTTTGTAACAAGCCGTGCAGAACAAACCAGGATAATTCACGTTTATTGATTATACACTTTTATATTATGACATCCCGATCAACAAAAACATATCGTGAACTTACAAACGGCGAAGAAATTATAAACGCTATTACTCACGGAATAGGATCACTCCTGAGCATTGCAGCTTTGGTTGTATTGATTATAATTGCCGGCAGACACGGTGACATCTGGCATTTGGTCAGTTTCTCCATTTATGGAAGTACATTAATCCTGCTTTATCTTTCTTCAACACTGTATCACAGTTTTTCGAATCCAAAAGTAAAAAACCTGTTTGCACGGTTCGACCACATTTCCATTTTTATGCTCATTGCCGGTACCTATACGCCTATCCTTCTCACTTCCATGCGAGGTATTTGGGGCTGGACTTTATTTGGAATCATCTGGGGACTGGCCATTGTTGGCGCTGTAATCCGGTCAATATACCTGCACCGTTTCAGAAAGTTGATGGTTGCTGTCTATCTCTTGATGGGTTGGATGTTTGTTATAGCCGGAAAGCAGATTTACCTGAGTTTGCCTTCGGTAAGTATCACATTTTTAGTTTTAGGTGGAATCGCCTATTCGGTCGGAGTCGTTTTTTACATGTGGCGTAGCCTTCCTTATGCGCATGGAATCTGGCATTTATTCGTTCTTGCCGGAAGTGTGTTACATTTCTTTGCTATTTATTTCAGTATTCAATAGGCAGAATTCTGGAAATCAGAAAATACATTGTCATTAGTCATCAGGAAAAAGTCATTAGGAAAAAGGAAAGAGGAATATGACTACTGCGACTGAACACTGTCCACTTTTTTCACTTTATCCTGATATTCTCTTAATAAAATCGCTGTTGTTTTTCACAACTACCACATTGGATGGAAGTTTTGGCTTATGGAGGCTTATTTGTCTGCCGGCAATCAGGATTTTATTCCGGTTAAAAACCAGTGATAGATTAGCCAGATACTGTTCCAATTCCGGTTTTTCAATGGCTTGGGTAAACGAGGTACAAACAAAATCGAATTCACTGTTTATTAAAAAATTAGACAGATCACTAAACGGCAAATTTTGTCCCAAATACACTGCATGTAAACCTTCCTGAGAAGCCAAATAATTGAAGAAGAGCAATCCGAGTTCGTGCATTTCATTTTCACGAAGGAAAAATAAAATGGTTCCGGCAGATTCACGGCGATTGAATTTGGCGGTTTCACTGATAAGCCTGTTGCGAATCAGGTTCGAGACAAAATGTTCATGAGCCACAAAGATTGAACCTGCCTGCCACAATATGCCAATCCGTTCAAAAAAAGGGAATATCACTTGTTGGATCGTTTTCGAAAAACCTAATTCTACAATAATTTTGTCCAGTAATTGCTCAAAGCCAATGGCATCGAGGTTTACAGTACAAAATAAAAGTTGATCGATATTCCTCTCCGGATCGCCCAGATTTTTACTGAACCTGATTACTTCCGACTGCAGTTTGGGTTCATCGAGAGCCGCAATATTCGAGATTTTATATCCATTTTTAATGAGCAATGCCACGTTTAATATTCTACGTACATCGTTATCAGAATATGATCTGATATTCGTTTCTGTTCGGGATGGTTCTAAAAGATGATATCTTTTTTCCCAAATTCGGATGGTGTGTGCCTTAATTCCTGACAAATATTCCAAATCTTTGATTGAGTATAAAGTCATAATTCAATTTTGCTGGTTGAACTGGTTAAAAAATTCATTGTTAGAACATGCAATGTGCTTATTTTGTTTTAAGTTTTAACACAAAGTATAGACAAAGTAAATTTAACAGCCTGAACAAGAGAAATACAACAAATTGATGATGGAATATTTCCTAGCTTTGAATAATCTAATCCGATTCAAGATGAAAAATATTACAACAATTTTTATCATTCTACTCTCCTCCACTTTCCTTTATGCCCAACAAGTAAGAAATTATGCATTGGTCATTCATGGAGGCGCCGGAGTAATGGACAAAAAGAACATGACCGCTGAAATGCAAAATGAATATACCACGGTTTTGAATCAGGTCCTTCATGTGGGTGACTCAGTTTTGGCAAACGGCGGAACTTGTCTGGACGCCATCGAAAAAACAATCATGATCATGGAAGATTCACCGCTTTTTAATGCGGGAAAAGGTGCCGTATTTACTCACGACGGAATTGTTGAACTGGATGCCTCGGTCATGGAAGGACAAACATTAAAAGCCGGGGCAATTGCCGGTGTCAGGGATATTAAAAATCCGATCATGGTGGCTCGGGCAGTCATGGAGAAATCGGAACATGTGCTGCTGACTGGATCGGGCGCTTCACAATTTGCCAAAGAGCAGGGTTTTATACCCGTCGAAAACAGCTATTTCCATACTGAAAAGAGATTGAAATCACTTCAGGAATTACTGAAAAAAGAAAGGAAAACTACTACCAAAGACAAACATGGCACTGTTGGCTGTGTTGCACTCGACTCTTACGGAAATATTGCTGCAGGAACTTCAACAGGCGGCATGAACAACAAAAAGTATGGCCGGGTTGGCGACTCTCCGATCATTGGTGCCGGAACTTATGCCAACAACGAGACTGGAGCATTTTCGTGTACCGGTCATGGCGAATATTACATCAGATTGGGATTTTCGAGAGACATTTCGGCTTTAATCGAATATAAAAAACTGTCGGTCGCGCAGGCTTGCCAAGAGGAAATCAGAAAATTAACCCAGTTGGGCGGAACCGGTGGAGTAATTGGAATTGACCGGAAAGGAAACATTGCCATGGAATTTAATACTTCAGGAATGTTTCGCGGATATGTAAAATCGAATGGAGAAAAGGAAGTCGCTATTTTTAAATAGCTAAAAAAAATCTCACTTGAATGAACGCGAAATGGTAAATCCTCTCAGTTCAGAAATATGAAAAGGATCCAATCATAAACCACGATTGGATCCTTTTTAAGTATTATGCACTTGTTTACTTGGAATAACTGACATTCTCAACTGGTAATATAAGGGCCATTCCAAAATAAATCAGGATTACTGCTGGATTGAAGAAAGTAATGACGGCAAAAGCCAGCCTGAAAAATACAGGATCGAGTTCGGGGTTTACATAGTTTGAAATTCCGCTGATTACGCCAGCAACTAATTTGTCGTTTGATTTTGTTAACCGTTTCATGATGTTTTGTTTTAAATTGTTTCTGGAATTGATATTGTTTCTGCATTTATTTCTTCTTTTGGTTGTTGCGAGTTTCGGGTTACGAGTTTCGAGAAGAAAACCCGTAACCCGTATCTCACAACGCTGACCATTTATTCTTTTAACGAGAGTCCTTCCGGAGTCATTATCCAGGTTTTACCAGCCATTTCGGGATCCCATATATTGTTGATATTGTCGAAATCAAAATGTAATTGATTGAGATCCTCATCCAGGTGAATCATTTTGCCTTTGGGCACTTTTACTGTGACCTGAACCTTCTGATCGCGCCATTTCGACTGACTTCCAATGGTGAAAAACCGGTTAAGTACCAGTGTTGAATCAGTACTGTTCACGTCATACTCAATCCGGTCGAGATTGGCCTGGACCTCAGCTTTATTCTTTCCACGGGTGGTTCGTTTAATAATGACTGAAAAATCATTGGCATCGGTTGCCTCAATTTGCAAACCCGGATTTCCGGCCAGAACTTTTTCTTCGTTGATAGTTGCCAAAATAAAATCCTCAAAATGAACATTCTTTTCCACAGCCATTTTTTCAGGAGCTGCACCTAATTTGATATACAGTGTTTTACATGTTGAGCAGTTGAGTGGTTTTCCAGCTGATATCGTGCTTTTCTCGCTGAAATTACTCACTTGTCCTGCCGTTAATGCAATCATGGCTACAAGGGCAACCAGCCAGATTCCAAATGCGCCCAATCCAATCAGTTTATTGTTTGTTTTGTACCTGAAAACTAGTTTTGTTCCGACAAAAAGGATAGCAAGCAGCGGAATTCCGATGAGCAGAACAAGAAGTAAAATGGCAAGGCTAACCATTCCCGGGCTCACCAAAAATCCTAAAAGCCCTGAAAAATCAATCTCTGAGGCAATCCCGGCAGAATTACTGTGAACGATTGAATTGCCAACTGCCATGGATACCAAAAAAGTCACCAGTCCGAAAAATCCAGTCAAAATGAGTAAACTGCCAAAAAACACAGCAAAAGCCCGTCCCAAACCTTTTACAACCTGTGCAAAAGCATGTCCGGCCTTGTTGGCAACTTCCTTTCCTTTTTGAAACGTGCCGGATTTACTAAATTTTGAAAAACTGTTTTTAACTTCTGTAACTTCTTCCTGAATGGTTTTTTGGATGTTCGGGATGGTTGCTTCCTCTCCCCGCATTTCCAAACGCTGGGCTGTGGTTTGAGCTTTTGGAACCACGATCCATAAAATCAGGTAAACGATAAACGAAATTCCTAAACCGAGGAAAACCAACACCACAAACAATATCCGGAGGAAAACAGGATCAAAATTAAAATAGGCACTCAAACCAGAACATACACCGCCTAAAACACGGTTCTCGCCGTCACGGTACAGTCTTTTATTTGATTTTTCTCCCTTGGCATCGGAACCGGTTGTTTCGCAGGTTTCGGCTGATTCCGAATCCATAAAATCTTCCGGTTTTCCCATTCTGTGCATCACTTCTTCAACCCATTCGTTTGTTACTGCTTCTTGTCCGGCATTTAGTTTTTCCTGGAGTAGTTCGGCAATTCTTGATTCAATATCCTGTAAAATCTCCTGTCCGCTAACCTGACATGCGAAGTATTGATTCAATCTGAGCAAGTAATCCTGTAGCTTTTCAAAAGCATCTTCTTCGATGTGAAAAACGTTACCGCTAATGTTTATTGTGAAAGTCTTTTTCATGATGTCTGTTTTTTTTTGAATTAATTGTTTCCGGCATATTTGCGGTCGTTAATATGAAAAACTGCATGAACTAAATCGTTCCAGACATTTCCGAGTTCTTTCAAAAAATACTTGCCTGTTTCAGTTAGTTCGTAGTACTTTCTTGGAGGTCCCTGCATTGATTCTTCCCAGCGGTATCCCAGGTAACCTTCGTTTTTCAGTCTTGTCAACATTGGGTAGAGTGTTCCTTCCACGACAATCATTTTCGATTTTTCAAGGTTTTGAATGATGTCGCTTACGTAAAGTGGTTTTTTTTCCAATACTAGCAGTATGCAATATTCGAGTACCCCTTTCCGCATTTGTGCTTTTGTGTTTTCCAGTTTCATGATATTGCCTCCCTGAATTGTTTTAGTTGTTTGGTTTCCTGGTTTTTTTATGAACATTGAAATCTACTGACCATTCATCTTTCGATACCCGGTAATTTATTCCCTTGTTTTGCTCTGAATTTCGATTTGTTTCAAGGCAAATCTTTCTGTTTCCTGTTCAGTGAATATTTTTTCAGAATTGATAATGTCGTTGTTTTTCATCCAGGCATTAATTTCTGTTGACAGTTCTGCTTCAACAAATTCAGTAGCACGATATACTTCAACATGTTGCGCCAACTCAAACTCAACGGCTTCATAATTAGCTTTAAAACTGTTTTCTATCCAGCTTTCTGCTTCAACAGCCAGCTCTTTTTCTGCAAATTCATTAGCATTATATTCTTCTACCTGAAAGGCAAGATTCATCTCGATGGCTTCTAAGTTAGGTTCAACATTGTTTCCCATCCAGATTTCTGTTTCAATGGCATATTCTGCATCTGCATATTCTGATGCGTTGTATCCGTCAACTTGAAGGGTCAATTCTGCTTCGATAGCTTCCAGATTAGTTTCAGCATTATTTGTCATCCAGCTTTCTGCTTCAACAGTCAGTTCGGCTTCTGCAAAGTCATTAGCATTATAAGGTTCAACCTGAAGGGTCAACTCTGCTTCGATAACTTCGCTGTTACTGTTCAAGTAGTTTTCAGCTTCTGTTGCCAGTTCTGCTTCTACAAAGTCATTGGCATTGTAACTTTCAATCTGAAATGACAATTCTGCTTCAATAGCTTCGCTGTTACTGTTCATGTAGTTTTCAGTTTCTGCTTCTAGTTCGGCTTTTACAAAGTCCCAGGCATTAAAAGCTTCAATCTGAAGGGTCAATCCTGCCTCAATGGCCTCGCTATTACTTTCCATGAAGTTTTCAGCTTCTGTGACCATTTCGGCTTCAACAAAGTCATTGGCATTGTAAGCTTCAACCTGAAGGGTCAATTCTGTTTCGATGGCTTCGCTGTTACTTTCCATGAAGTTTTCAGCTTCTGTAGCCAATTCGGCTTCAACAAAGTCATTGGCATTATAAGCTTCAACCTGAAGGGTCAATTCGGCTTCAATAGCTTCGAAAGTAGTTTCAGTTGAAATACCGGCTGGTGTTGCTTGTTCTGCATAGTTAGCATTTGTAGTAGCTTCAATTTCTTTGGTTGCAGAATCATTTTGAATGTATGACATCGCCATTTTGCCATAATTATTAGCAGTCCAAACTTGTTCCCAAAATGTTTGTGCGCCAACGGTCCAACTTAACAAGATTGAACTGACAATAACTGCGCTTCCACGTAAAATAACTCTTGTTACTAACCCGGTTTCTGTTTTCTGAGCATTGTTTGTTGTTTTCATGATTTTGTTCTCCTATTGTTTTAATTTGTTTTTTCAGTTTCTAAATTTTTGTTTTCTGATAGTATGACGATTGATTTTGGAATTCGTTACAAACTGTATAGTTCTTTTTTTAAACTCCTACCTTTCGTTACATTGTTATTTGTACTGCAAATATATATCTTTTAAATGATACCATGCAACACATAGTACCATTTATTTTCAAAATATTTTTCAATTATTTTTTATTTAATTGATTTATAAGTATTTGAAATTTGAAAATTTTTTAACAGCGAGAGATTTTTTTTTCAGAATTCATCAAAAACCAAATCCTAAACATCAAAAAAGCAGTCAAAAAAAAATTTTTTCAGCTTTGAAAAAATATTTCCAAAATCAATAAAAAGTCATTTTTTGCAAAAATCGAATGTTTCAATCCGAATATTTTATCTTTGTCTCAACAATAAACTAACTATATGGAATTATCATTGGACGAACAAGACCTTGAGAAATTTATTATGGTAGGGGACCGTGTGTTAATACGGCCAAAAAATCAACAAGGGAAAACCGCTTCGGGATTGTATCTGCCACCTACCGTTCAGGAGAATGAAAAAACACACATTGGTTATATCGTAAGAGTTGGTCCCGGCTATCCTATCCCGGCCATGACTGATGCCGATGAACCCTGGAAAGAAAAAAAGGATGCAGTCCAATACGTTCCCCTGCAGGCTAAAGTCGGTGATTTGGCTGTTTATCTCAACAAAAGCGGTTGGGAAATAGAATTCAACAAAAAGAAATACATGATTTTGCCACATTCATCAATTCTGATGCTGATTCGTGACGAAGGGCTGTTCGAATAGTGTTCGGCGTTCAAAAGATGTTGTGGGTTACGAGATACGGGGTGCAGGTTCTATCACCCAACTCGTATCCCAAAACCCGTAACAGGATCATACAACAAATAAAACTACCCCATTGAAATTACCACTCTTACATATTACGGGCTCCGGCGAACCGTTCATCTGGCTACATGGAATGATGAATTCTGTTGAATCGGATTCGGTATACTCGCTTATAAACTTCGAACAACTTGCGCAAAAAGTAACCGTTATCAGATATAATTATAGTGACAAATCGGTTACGGGCAACTACACCTGGAAATTTCTGGCTGAAGAGTTACTGGCTGTGCTCGATAGTCAAAAAATTGATCAATCCATTCTTGGTGGCTTGTCCATGGGATCGGGAACCATACTTCATGCAGCAGTCAATTATCCTGATAGAGTTAAAGCTTTGATATTGGTCACTCCTCCCCCAGCCTGGGAAAATCGTGAAGAAGTAAAAAAAGTATACCGAAAAATCGCATCAAAAACGAATCCTGAAAATATACCTGAATTTCTCCGGAGGATTGTTGTTTGGAATCAGGATCCACCATTATACTATGAACAATTACATCCCGGGATCCGTGAAAAATTACAAGATCTCAGGTTGGCTTTTAATCCTGCCTATTATACCCGACTTTATCTCGATGGAGCAAATTCTGATATGCCTTCGCGTGAACAAATTTCGCAACTATCGGTTCCTACTTTGATTATTGCTCTCGAACAGGATTCAAACCATCCGCTCAAAATGGCAAAGGAACTTCATTCACTGATCAAAGGTTCAGAAATTGAAGTTATCACTAATCTTCAGGATCACCGGAATTTGCAGAAGAAGGTACATGAATTCCTGGAAAAACTACCTAAAGATAACAAATCGTAAATTTTTGTGCCAAATAAATTTCAAATTGAAACAAAGCAGAACTGCTGATTCATTTTTTGCTTATCTTGCACACGAAAATAATTGAACATTAAACCATCAAAATATCAGTTATGGAGAGAGTTTCAGACAGAGTAGCGTGTCTTTCCGAATCAGCCACCCTGGCTGTGGCCCAAAAGAGCCGCGAATTAAAAGAAAAAGGCATCGACGTGATTAGTCTTGGCGTTGGTGAACCAGATTTTAACACCCCCGATTTCATCAAGGAAGCTGCAAAAAAAGCCATTGATGATAACTATTCAACGTATTCGCCAGTTCCTGGCTACGCTTCGTTGCTTAAAGCCATTTCTGATAAGCTAAAGCGCGACAATAACCTGGATTATGCAACCAATCAGATCATTGTATCGAACGGGGCAAAACATTCGATCGCCAATCTGCTTCAGGCTTTGATTAACAAAGACGATGAAGTAATTATCCCGGCGCCATACTGGGTAACTTACATCGAGCTGGTAAAACTGAACGAAGGTAAAAATGTGATCATTCCAACCACCGTTGACAGTGATTTCAAAATCACTCCTGCACAGTTGGAAGCTGCAATTACACCTAAAACCCGTGCTTTCCTGTTCAGCAGCCCAAGCAATCCAACCGGTAGCGTTTATACCAAAGCTGAACTGAAAGCTTTTGCCGATATTTTTGCCAAACACCCGAACATCATGGTGATTTCGGACGAAATTTACGAGCACATCGTTTATGGTATCAAACACGAAAGCATAGCCCAATTTCCTGAGATTAAAGATCAGGTGGTGATTGTAAATGGTGTTTCGAAAGCATTTGCCATGACTGGTTATCGGATTGGCTACATTGCCGCTCCGCTTTGGTTAGCCAAAGCTTGCAACAAATTACAGGGACAATATACTTCTGGTCCATGTTCTGTTTCGCAAATTGCATCAGTAACTGCATTAAATGCACCGCTGGACACCGTGTATGCCATGGTTGAGCAATTCGAAAAACGCCGGAACCTGGTTCTTTCGATGTTAGCTGAAATTCCCGGTGTAAAAACCAGCAAACCTGATGGTGCTTTTTATGTGTTCCCTGATATTTCCTCATTCTTTGGAAAATCGGATGGTACAGTAACTATTAATAATGCTGACGATATGGGTTTATTTATCCTATCAAACGCCTTTACCGGTGTGGTTTCAGGCGAAGCTTTTGGCGCTCCTGAATGTATCCGCATTTCGTATGCCGCTTCGGAAGCCGATTTGACCAAATCGCTGACCCGCATCAAAGACGCTCTGGCTACTTTGAAATAAAATTATCGTTTTAAACTTCAATATGAAGCCCGGTGGATTGAGTTCTGCCGGGCTTTTTTGCTAAAATAACTAAAGCATTGATTGACTAAAGGACTGATTTTTAAAAATACACTTTTCTGAACACTGAAACTGAACACTAGAATTTTCTCGCCCGGTCCATTTCCCTAGTGTCGTCTTTCAGTTTCAGGGTCTCTCGTTTGTCGTAGGTTTTCTTTCCTTTGGCTAATGAGATTTCCAATTTAGCTAATCCGCGGTCGTTAATGAAAAGTTTAAGTGGAACTATGGTGATCCCGCCTTCTTTGGTTTTCTTCTGGAGTTTATCAAGTTCTTTGCGATTAAGGAGTAGTTTGCGGTCGCGTTTGGCAACATGGTTGTTACAGGTACCAAAATCGTATTCCGAAATGTGCATATTCTTTACATACAATTGGTTGTCCCAAAACGAGCAGTATGAATCGACCAGACTGGCTTTTGCTCCGCGAATCGATTTGATTTCGGTTCCAGCCAGTTGTATTCCGGCAAAAAAGGTTTCGAGTATCTCGTAATCGAAAAAAGCCTTTTTGTTTTTAATGCTGATATGTTGTGGTTTGTGTACCATTCATCAAATTCATTATAAATACTTCCGGATATTCATATACCAATAATAAGGTACATGAACAGATTAAATTGTTTCCGAATTTTGAAATGCAAAAATACACTAATTAGTGCTTATGAAATGGTATGGATGTAAAATCTTTCGATGACAATATAACACAATCAAAAAATCAAATTCACTTCATTTTAGTTACTATTCTGAAGTTCCGAATTCCATCATTAATTATCAGGCAGTTATTCCAAAATGTATATGAAATTAAAAAATAAAACAGGTTGAAAAAATTGCCTTTTGCTAATATACTGAATAACTTTACACTTGATATTGGCAGTAGATTATTTAGTATTCAATAGATCAGATTAAAGTAACCCACCATTGTGGGAAGGAGGATTCAATGATACTAAAAAATAATTTACACAAGTTCTTTTGGTTTGTTGGCATAGGTTTCGCTATACTGATGACGACTCCACAAAATGCCAATGCTCAGTTCTATGACGATTTTTCGTCACCTACTCTCGACCCTGCATGGACGGTCGTACAAACCTGGACTGGTGGCACCCCGCGTTCTTACGGCTTCACCCAACCTGGGAATCACTATTCGCTGACCGATAATCCTGGCTACCTGCGGTATTGGTTCGATCCAATGACTCATTATGATGGCTTTCTAAATGGCTATGAAACTGTTCCTGGCAATTTTTACAGTTGCTGCATACACGATGCCGGTCTGGAGATACTTCGCTCGTTCTCCGGCGACAAGTGGCGCTTCGAAGCGGGAGGAAATTTCCAACTACCGTACTCAAACGGACGATACTTTTCGATACACCTCTATTTTGGCAATGGCGGAGTTCCTACTTATTGGGTACAATTAAGACGTGGCGCTGATGTTAGCGGAAACCTTATCGACCTGGGATTGATTCAAAAGACTGGTCCGTTACTTAGTGAGCAAACCAACCTGGAGTATCTCAATCCAAACGGCAGCTGGTACTATGGTGACTACAACTATCCCACAGCTCCAATGTATTTTCGTGTGGAGCGAGATGGAGGCCTACTAACAGCTTCATGGAGTGATGATGGCGAGATCTGGAATATTGCCTGGTCACATGACCTGGGTACTGCCCTTGATGGCCTTGAGCAAAGAGTTGCCTTTGGAGGTTTATGCTGGTTTGTTCCAGCCGGGTCATACGCTGATTGGGATTATGCATCGGTTATACCAACTGTGACGCCAGTGGTGATCGATATTATGCCCGGCATGAGTCCTAATTACATAAACAGTAAAAGCAAAGGCGTAATTCCGGTAGCAATTTTAACCGACGCTGGCTTCGATGCTACTACGGTCAATCCGTTGTCTGTTGAGTTTGGACCAAATGGTGCAAATGCGAAAGACGGAAAAGGACACATCAAGGATGTTGACGCAGATGGTGATTTAGACATGGTACTACAATTCAACACGAGTGAGACTGGCATTCAGTGTGGTGAAACCGAAGCCAGCCTGACAGGAATGACTATTAATAGTCTGGATATCAAAGGAACAGATGCGATCATGACTGTTCCGTGTAATCTAAAATCAGCAAATATAGAGCAAGCTCAAGCAACCTTGCCAATAGGCTATTCACTTTATCAAAACTATCCCAACCCATTCAACACTGAAACTGAAATTCGTTTTTGTTTGCCTGAAAACAATCATGCCCAGATTAACATCTTTAACATTCATGGAGAAATAATCCGAACACTTGTAAATATGGAGTACTCCAGAGGCGAGCATAATACCAGATGGGATGGTACAGATAACAGTGGGAAGCCAGTTTCGGATGGAATCTATTTGTACCAGCTAAAAACTGATACCTTTACTAAAGTAGGAAAGATGTCATTGATTCGGTGAGCATCTATTTTTATATATTCTTAGTTAATCAAGCTGGCATCTTTAACTTTTTCATCATTTCCAATAGAAATTAATTAACATGTCAAGATTTTTTACCACATGAAATAGATTTTCAGGTAAGGTCCAGCTCTTAAATTCTGAATTAAAATCTGAGGAAGGAGGAAATTGCTTTTAAAACTCTTATAAATATTACTGCCAATATCTTTATTTTGTCCTTCAAAAACTTCAGAACACATGCACGACGAAAAATATAATCTCATTACCATCCTCGGACCAACCGCTTCAGGAAAAACAAGTGTTGCCGCCAAAATTGCATCGGTACTCGATGGCGAAGTGATTTCGGCCGATTCGCGACAGGTTTACAGGGGAATGGACCTTGGAACAGGTAAAGATTATGCAGATTATCTGGTGGATGGGAAGCCGGTTTCGTATCACTTGATCGACATTGTGGACGCAGGTTATGAATACAATGTGTATGAATACCAGAAAGACTTTCTTCGTGTTTTTGCTGAAATTACAGAACGCGGCAAGCTTCCGGTCATGTGCGGTGGCAGCGGTTTATATCTTGAATCGATCTTAAAGAATTACAAACTAATTCAGGTTCCCATCAACGAAAAACTTAGGGAAGCATTGGATGACAAGCTACTTTGGGAACTGGAACTGATTTTGAAAGGCTACAAAAATTACCTCCACAACCAAACTGATACCGAAAGCTCGAAACGGGCCATTCGAGCCATTGAAATCGAAGAATATTACCTGACTCATCCTGAAATTGATACCGGTATGCCCGAAATCAAGAGCTTAGTGGTAGGGGTAAAATTTGATCGCGATGCACGTCGTAAGCATATTACAAGTCGACTGAAACAGCGGCTGAAAGAAGGAATGCTCGATGAAGTACAACGACTTCTTGACAGCGGTTTAACTCCGGAACAACTTACTTATTATGGGCTGGAATACAAATACATGACCCAATACCTGACCGGACAACTCACTTATCAACAAATGTTTGACGGTTTAAATGTGGCCATCCATCAGTTCGCCAAACGCCAGATGACCTGGTTCCGGAGAATGGAAAACCAGGGAACAGAAATTCATTGGCTGGACGCGTATATGCCTCTGGAGGAAAAGATCGAGAAGATATTGGGATGGTATTCTGAAAAATAGAGTTGATGGTTGGATGGTTAAATGGTTATTTTATTCACCTGACTTTTTCTTTTTCACCTTTCTGCAAATCCTGCCATTAAACAATCTAACCATTTATCAATTCAGCATTTTCATTTTCTTTCACGCCAAACAGTCCGCATCACACACAAATCAGCGCTATCCGATTCCCGAACCAGGCAATTCAGGAATTCGGTTTCTGAAAGTTGAGTTCGGGTTACAGCTATACAATCGCCAGCCTGTCCTTCCTTCAAATAATTTACTTCCAACTCAGCCGGTTCAAACCGGTCCAGAAAATCAATTCCAAAATCATCGAGAACCCGCTCCAGGTATTTAACGCTGTTAAAATGCTGATTAATGTCCAGTTCACTAAACAAAACCGGATTAAAATGAAGGTTCTCAGGATGTAGATCTGGCTTAATTCGTTTTGGATTACGACAGGCCCTATTATCTATATACTTTGGAAAAGTTGTTCTGAAATCACTCAATCGGAAGATTTTCCGGGTTTCCATATCCAGAATCAACCAGGCAGAGCTTGCACGTAGAATAACTTCGCCAAGTTCATTTTCAAGAAGATATTCACGATAGGCATACATTCCATCGGTTCCGGCCGACCAGGTAGTTAAAGTAAGCTGATCCTGCCATACCGGATATTTTTCCACCTGAAAATAAATCCGTGACAATACCCAGAACAAATTATTGCTCTTTAAACTGTCGTATCCCCAATCCATAACCTGTGCATGTGCCCAAGCCGCTTCAATCAGAATATTGAAAAGTGAAGCAATTGAAGCCTTCCCGTATTTGTTGGTATGGTACGACTTGATTGAAATTGATTCCCGGTATTTTTCCATCTCTTTTCAGGTTGCAGTAAACCTTTATGCAAATCTATTGTTCAGTTTTGAATTACCAATCGATTTTACGACTTTTGCATAAATTTTAGAAAATTAATGGAAAAAATTATCATTAAAACTCCTGAACAGATCAACGGAATCCGTAGAAGTAGTAAACTTGCCGGACAAACTCTGGAGTATATTGCACCATTTGTTCAGGAAGGAGTTTCAACTGAATTTTTAAATCAGAAAATTGAAGCTTATATTCGTGAAAACGGGGCAATTCCGGCTACTCTGGGCTATGCCGGATATCCTAAATCAAGCTGCATTTCTGTGAATGAAGTGGTCTGTCATGGGATTCCTTCTGAAAAGATAATCCTGAAATCAGGCGACATTTTAAACATTGATGTCACTACCATTTTGGACGGTTATTATGGAGATACCAGTAAAATGTACACTATTGGACAGATTTCTCCTGAAGCAACTGAATTGATAGAAGTAACCAAACATTGTTTGGACTTAGGAATTCAGCAGGTAAGACCCGGAAATCAATTTGGAAATATCGGTTTTGCAATCAGTAAATATGTCAAAGCAAACGGATTCAGTGTAGTTTACGAGTTCTGCGGACATGGCGTTGGTATTCAGTTTCACGAAGAACCCCAGGTTGACCATACTTCACGCAGGAATTCAGGACCTTATATGAAACCGGGAATGACCTTTACCATTGAACCCATGATCAATCAGGGACAGCCAAAAACGATCATCGACAAAACTGATAAATGGACGGCCCGAACTGTTGACAATAAACTATCCGCCCAATTTGAACACACGATTTTAGTTACCGAAACAGGGTTTGAAGTATTGACTGACGTTACCGGGGAATATTAACCTTGTGCCAGAATTTTTTATATCAATTCTTAATAGTGCGAACTACCCGGTTCGTTTCGATGGAATGGAAAAATTGAAAGATTATAAATACTGGTAGAACAGCGAAATCAGGAGAGAATTATAACGAGCATTGTGAAGTTGCGGACTCACGAATTGCACAAATAAAAATTTAGCGCCACATTTATTTTGAGAAATCTATTTGATCAAGGAAGAAGTTAGAATTGTTTGATATCTTCCAAAAGTTCAGCCTCTGCATTAGCCACCATGTCCATAAATTCCTGAACATGACCTTCATAAGACTCTATATTTTCCAGTTGCTGAGTTTTCAGCTGTAGCTCTTTTAATCGGTGTCCAAGGTCGTTCATACCAAAAGTCATTACCGATGATTTGGCTTTATGGGCAATTTCACCTAACTCTTTCCACTTCTTTTCGGCTAAAAAGGTGGTCATTCCATCTCTGAATTCTGGTAGCTGTTCAAGAAACATTTGGATGAACTCCTTCATTACTTCAGGTTCTCCACCTGTAATTTCTTTCAGGTAATCCAAATTGGTGTAACGTTCGTGAGCCATAATTTTTATGATGAGTTATTTTACTTTGATGCAATATTACAGAAAATTACTATTCTAACTTTACCTGATGCTGAGATAATAACTAATATCTTTGGCAAATGATTTTTTTCATGCTTTAGCCTGAGGTAATAATTTAATTTTGTCAGATTAAAATTATAAAATTATGCAAATCACAGCTTTTAATCAAATACATAAACAGCTTGGCGCCAAAATGGCGGAGTTTGCCGGGTTTGATATGCCTATTGAGTATTCAGGAATAAAAGACGAGCACATGACTGTTCGCGAAGCGGTTGGGGTATTCGATGTTTCGCACATGGGAGAGTTTTGGGTAAAAGGTCCGAATGCGCTGGAATTGGTCCAGAGGGTTACATCAAACGATGTTTCCAAACTGACTTTAGGACAGGCACAATACTCTTGTTTCCCGAATGGGAAAGGTGGAATTGTTGACGATTTGCTGGTTTATTTTTACGAACCTGAAAAATACTTGTTGGTTGTTAACGCAGCCAACATCGACAAAGACTGGAACTGGATTGTTTCGCAAAACACCAATGGCGCCATTCTCGAAAATGCCTCACCTGCAATCAGCCAATTGGCTATTCAGGGACCGAAAGCTTGTGCAACGCTTCAGAAACTCACTAAAATTAATTTGTCTGAAATCAAATATTATACATTCGTAACCGGCTCGATAGCAGGATTCGATGATGTAATCATTTCGGCCACAGGCTACACCGGTTCCGGAGGTTTCGAACTTTATTTCAGGAATGAAATTGCGGAACAAATGTGGAATGCCATTTTTGAGGCAGGTGCAGAATTTGGCATCAAACCTATCGGATTGGCTGCCCGCGACACTCTACGTCTCGAAATGGGCTATTGCCTTTATGGAAACGATATTGACGACACAACATCTCCAATAGAAGCCGGTTTATGCTGGATCACCAAATTTAATGGTCATGATTTTATCGATAAGGATTTTCTGCTTATGCAAAGCCGGGAAGGCGTTGAGCGCAAACTTCGCGGATTTGAAATGATCGACCGTGGAATTCCACGCCACCATTACGAACTGACCGATAAAGACGGAAATATAATCGGACACGTGACTTCAGGAACTATGTCGCCAGTTTTAAATAAAGGTATTGGCATGGCATACGTACACAAAGCCTATTCGGCTATTGGAACTGAAGTTTTCCTGAATGTGCGCGGAAAAGCGCTGAAAGCTAAAATCGTTAAAATGCCTTTCATCAATACTCAATAACAGCAAATAGTCATTAGTCATTAGAAAACCGGAATCTTTCCTTTTCTTTTTTCTAATAACTAATGACTCTTTTCCTATTTCCCAAAGTTTACCATTAGTTTAAATGCCATTTTCCGACACCCGAAATTGGGCTCGGTTTGCTTCTTTCTATATCTTTGTGCCTTTAACCAGAAAATGGAAAAATCCAAAAATCGGCTTGAGGTTTGTTTGTCCCCCGCAATCTACGATAAGCACGCCGATGATCATAACTTAGTGGTGATCGTCGATATTTTGCGCGCAACCTCATCAATCTGCGCCGCGATCCACAACGGAGTAAAAAGCATCATCCCGGTTGCCACTGTTGAAGAAGCCAAGGCAATGAAACAACAAGGCTACATGGTCGCATCCGAACGCGATGGTTACGTGCTCGACTTTGCTGACTTTGGAAACTCCCCATTTAATTTTACTCCTGAAATCGTTTCCGGAAAAGAAATTGCCTATTCCACCACCAACGGAACACGCTGCATTCACCTGGCCAGTCATTCCAAAGCAGTGGTCATCGGATCATTCCTGAATATTTCAGTTTTAGCAGACTGGCTCATCAAGCAAGATGCTCCTGTGCTGATCCTTTGTGCCTCCTGGAAAGACCGTTTCAGCCTGGAAGATACTGTTTTTGCAGGCGCGTTGGCCGAACGGCTCCTGAATTCAGGAAAATTTGAAACCATTTGCGATGCGGTAACGGCATCCATCGATTTGTGGAACCTTGCAAAAAATGATTTATTTGGATATATGCAGAAAGCTGCTCAAAAAGGCCGACTGGCTTCTAAAGGGCTGGACGATTGCATTGAATATTGTCTGACAGACGATCTTTGCCCGGTTATCCCGATATTTCAGGATGAAAAACTGGTTGACATTTTTGGAACTACCTGAGAAGTTCGGCATTGTCAATAAGATGTTGTTAAAAGTTAAAAAGTTAAAGCATTAACAGATTGTGTCTTCGTTTTTTTATTCGAATTTTGAAGCATATTAATTGGATGTTCTACAACTTATTGTAACAAAATTAAGTCTGATTTATCTCAGAGAACCATACGCCGATAATTGTTTATTTTGAGCTATTATCTGCACATAAAATGAATGTAGATAGTTATTAACCCATAAATTAAACTCAAATGAAGAAGCATAATTTTTATGCGGGACCCTCAATCTTGCCGCAATACACCATTAAAAACACAGCCGAAGCATTAATTGATTTTGCCGGAACGGGCCTTTCTCTTATGGAGGTTTCACACCGCAGCAAAGAATTTGTTGCTGTAAGTAACGAAGCACAGCAACTTTTCAAGGAACTGCTTGATATTCCTGCCGGTTATCATGTGCTGTTCTTAGGCGGTGGCGCCAGTTCACAATTTATGATGGTTCCTTACAATATGCTTGAAACAAAAGCAGCATATCTGAATACCGGAACCTGGGCTGACAAAGCACTAAAAGAAGCCAAATTCTTTGGTGAAGTAGTTGAAGTAGCTTCTTCAAAAGCAAGTACTTACAATCACATTCCAAAAGGATATACCGTTCCTGAAGATGTTGATTATTTTCATATTACAACCAACAATACCATTTACGGAACCGAAATTCGTTACGATATTGATAGCAAAGTACCGCTGGTAGCCGATATGTCATCAGATATTTTCAGCCGTCCGTTGGATGTTTCGAAATATGCGATTATATACGGTGGAGCTCAGAAAAACCTTGCTCCCGCCGGTGTTACTTTCGTAATTGTAAAAGAAGATGCGTTGGGTAAAGTAACCCGCAAAATTCCAACCATGCTGAATTACAAAACTCACATCGAGAACGAATCCATGTTCAACACTCCTCCGGTAGTTCCTGTTTTCGCAGCTCTTCAAACTTTGAAATGGCTGAAAGCTTTAGGTGGCGTTAAGGTAATGGAACAAATGAACATTGAAAAGGCTGGAATTCTTTACGATGAAATCGACCGCAACAAATTATTCAAAGCCAATATTCCGGACGTAAACGACCGTTCATTAATGAACATCTGCTTCGTAATGAACGACGAATACAAAGAATGGGAACCAGAATTCCTGGCCTATGCCAAATCTTTGGGAATGTTAGGATTGGAAGGTCACCGCTCTGTGGGCGGATATCGTGCCTCAACCTACAACGCGCTTCCAAAAGAAAGCGTAATAGCATTGGTTGATGCGATGAAAGAATTTGAAAAAACAAAGCTTAAATAAATCAGCGGAAAAGCAGAATGAGGGTTCTGCTTTTCTCTTTTAAATAGGAAAACGAATATGAAGAGGGTATTAATAGCTACTGAAAAACCATTTGCTCCTGCTGCTGCAAATCAAATAGTCGAAATTCTTGAACAAGCCGGCTACCAGGCACAAAGGCTTGAAAAATATGCTTCAAAAGCGGACTTGCTTGATGCTGTTAAAGACGTTCACGCCATGATCGTCAGAAGTGACATTGTTGACCGGGAAGTTTTGGATGCTGCCAAAGAATTGAAAGTTGTTGTCAGGGCTGGCTCCGGATTCGATAACCTTGATCTGGTTGCCTGTACTGAAAAAGGAATGGTTGCCATGAATACACCCGGGCAAAACTCAAACGCTGTTGCCGAGTTGGCTATCGGAATGATGATTTTTATGTCGCGCGGTCAGTTCAAAGGAGTTTCAGGATCTGAATTAAAAGGCAAAACTGTTGGGGTTTATGGTTGCGGAAACATTGGCCGGCGGGTTGCCCGGATTGCACAGGGGTTGGGCATGAAAGTGGTTGCGCTCGATCCGTGCATCACCAAAGTCAGTATGGAACCCTACGACGTTAGGGTGGTTCAGGATGTAGCCGAATTATTTAGTGCAAGCGATTATTTATCGTTACACATTCCGGCGAATGAAAAAACTAAAAAGTCGGTGAACTTCGACCTGATGAGTAAAATGCCTAAAGGCGCCACCGTAATTAACACAGCCCGTAAAGAGGTTGTTGATGAAGATGGCCTGAAGAAAATACTGGAAGAACGTCCTGATTTTAAATACATCAGCGATATTGCTCCAGCCAACCATGCCGAGTTAGCCGAAAAGTTTGACCTTCGCTACTATTCAACTCCAAAAAAACAAGGAGCGGAAACATCTGAAGCCAATGTCAATGCTGGAGTAGCGGCCGCTGAACAGATTGTAGCCTTTTTTGAAAGTGGAGATCAGACATACCGGGTAAATAAATAATCAACGTCCAAAACCTCCTGATGATTGCCAAATGGATTGAAGAGCAAACCTTTACGAATATCAGTTATTGTAATCAAAAATTGACACAAACTGAATTTGAAAGCTGTACTTTCCTGAATTGTGATTTTTCGAATGCCGATTTCTCAGAAAGTGATTTGCTGAACTGTAAATTTGAAGGCTGCAATTTTTCAGTAGCCAAATTTGCCGGAACAGGTATGAAGGAAATTAAATTCATGGGCTGCAAACTCATCGGGATTAATTTCAATAACTGTACTGATTTCCTTTTTGCCGTTGGATTTGAACATTGCATTCTCGATTATTCATCGTTTGCCGAAAAGAAGATGAAGAAAACGAAGTTCGTCAATTGCTCTATGAAAGAAGTCGATTTTTCAGGCGCAGACCTGACTATGGCAGTATTTGAAAATTGTGATTTATTGGGTACGGTTTTTAAGTATACCAATCTCGAAAAAGCAGATTTCCGAACTGCCAACAATTACGGATTTGATCCTGAGTTAAATAAAATAAAACAAGCCAGATTTTCATTTCCCGGTATAGCCGGGTTACTTGGAAAATATAATATTGACATTGAATAAGCAGTTAAATCACTGCTATTTGTAAACGTTTAAAATATGAGCCTTAAGTTTAAAATACTATTCTTCAACCTGATGGTATTTCTGATCATTTTTGATATCATCTATCTGACTGTATGGATTTTGTCTATACAAATGAATCCGGTTAAAGCAGTTATAATTGCCGGAATTGCCGCTTTATTTACTCCGTGGATTAAAAAAGCGGAATCTCAGTCTGACCGAAAAGTCATCATCATGAATTTTGTATTTGCATGGTATAATAAATACCTAAAAAAGTAAAGATTAAATCAACAAAAAAACAGAAATATGGCTATTGTAAAACCATTTAAAGGACTTCGTCCACCTCAGTCTATTGCCAGCGATCTGGCCTGTTTGCCCTACGACGTAATGAACAGCACAGAAGCTGCCCAAATGGCTGAAGGCAAAGCATGTTCGTTGCTCCACATCACCCGTGCCGAAATCGATTGTCCTGCCGGAACCGACATTCATTCAGAAACGGTTTATCTGAAATCAGTTGAGAATTTTGAAAAATTTCAGGAGAATGACTGGCTAATTCAGGATGAAGTTGCCAAGTATTACATCTATGCACAAACCATGAATGGTCGCACCCAATACGGAATTGTGGGAGCTGCTTCGTGCGAAGATTACCACCAGGGAATCATCAAAAAACATGAGTTGACCCGTCCGGATAAAGAGGAAGATAGAATGATCCTGACCCGCTACCTGAATGCCAATATCGAACCTGTATTCTTTTCGTATTGTGCCGTTCCTGAAATTGATGCGATTGTTGAATCAATTGTAAAAGGTCAGAAGGCCGATTATGATTTTGTGGCTGAAGATGGTTTTGGTCATCATTTCTGGACGATCAATGATGCTGCAACCAATCAAAAAATCGAAGAGTTATTTGCCACCAAAGTTCCGGCAACTTATATAGCCGACGGACATCACCGCACTGCTGCAGCTGCCCGCATCGGACTTGAAAAACAAAGCCAGAACCCAAACCATACCGGCAACGAAGAATACAATTTTTTTATGGCTGTTCATTTTCCGGACAACCAATTGCAGATTATCGATTACAACCGCACAGTAAAAGATTTGAACGGTTTAACTGAAGCTGAATTGCTCGGGAAACTGGCTCAGAACTTCATTGTAGAACTGGCCGGAAGTGAAATTTACAAACCAGCCAAACTGCACGAATTTAGCATGTACCTCTCAGGAAACTGGTACAAACTGAACGCAAAACCTGGTACTTTCAACGACAACGATCCGATTGGAGTATTGGATGTGACCATTTTATCCAACCTGGTTCTCGATCAGATTTTAGGAATTTCAGATCTCCGTACTTCTACCCGTATCGATTTCATAGGCGGAATCCGAGGTTTGGGCGAATTGAAAAAACGCGTTGACGGTGGTGACATGAAAGTGGCATTTGCCCTTTATCCGGTATCGATGCAACAACTGATCAACATCGCCGATTCAGGAAACATTATGCCTCCGAAAACCACATGGTTCGAGCCGAAACTCAGATCAGGGCTGGTGATTCACCAGTTGGATTAATTGTGAACTTTAATCAAACCAAAATAAACCAACAATGATTAAACCAATAAAATTGTTAATGCTTGCGCTTCTATTCGGCGCTTCTATTTTGAGTTTTGGCCAGAACGTCTATCAAAATCCAATTATTCCTGGTTTTCATCCCGATCCCAGCGTATGCCGGGTAGGCGATGATTTTTACATTGTAAACAGTTCGTTTGAATATTTCCCGGGCGTTCCAATCTTTCATAGTAAAGACCTTGTCAATTGGGAACAAATAGGCTACTGCCTCACCCGTGATTCGCAACTGCCTTTGCAAAAATGTGGTGCATCGGCTGGGATTTATGCCACAACCATCCGGTACAACGAAGGCGTTTTTTATATGATTACGACAAACGTTAGTGGGCTCGGCAATTTCATTGTCACCGCAACCAATCCGGCCGGCGAATGGTCTGAACCGATTAAGATTGAAACAATAGGTATCGATCCTGATCTCTTTTTCGAAAACGGGAAGGTTTACGTGTGCAATACCGATGGAAAAATGGGTATCCAAATAAACCAAATCGACCTCAAAACCGGAAAACGTATCGGCGAAAAGCGGCATATTTGGCGCGGCACGGGTGGTCGTTATCCGGAGGGACCGCACATTTACAAAAAAGACGGCTGGTATTACCTGCTGATTTCTGAAGGTGGAACAGAATACGGTCACAAAATAACCATTGCCCGAAGCAAAGAGCTGATGGGACCTTACATGAGCAATCCGGCCAACCCTATTTTAACCCATGCTGATGAGGAAAAACAAGATGCCCCGATTCAGGGAACCGGACATGCCGACCTGGTTCAGGCTGCCGATGGAAGCTGGTGGATGGTTTGCCTGGCTTTTCGTCCGGCAAAAGGACGCTTCCACATTATGGGCCGCGAAACTTATCTGGCACCTGTGGCCTGGACCGAAAACAGTTGGCCGGTTGTTAACGGCAACGGAACCATTGACCTCGAAATGAAGGTAAAAACATTGCCACAAGTCCCTGTAAAAAAAGAGTTCAACCGCGTTGAATTCGATGGTTCCAAACTTGGTTTCGACTGGAACTACCTGCGCAATCCGGTGCGCGAGAACTATTCGTTTACCGAAAAGAAAGGCTTTTTAACCTTGAAGGCTACCGAAGTTGGTTTGGATTGGGCCGATACGCCCACTTTCCTGGGTCGTCGTCAGGAACATTTCAACTTTGCAGCAACTACCGAAATGGAATTCAACCCTTCCGGAGAAAATGAGGAAGCTGGCCTGACTGTTTTGATGAACAACATGCATCACTATAAACTGTCGGTAAAAAACCAGAGCGGCAAAAAGGTAATCGGCATTTTCAATCGCCTCGGGGGTTTTCAGTTCATGCAGGGAAAACCAGTTACCTTAAAATCGGGCAGCGTGAAATTAAAAATTGTCGGATCGCGCGACTACTATACGTTCCTTTACGCCCAGGGGAACGAAGAATTTAAGGAATTGGGAAAATGCGACACCTATTTTCTTTCGTCGGAAGTTGCCGGTGGGTTTACCGGTGTATACCTCGGACTTTTTGCCACCGGGAACGGAAACAAAACCAAAGCCAAAGCTTATTTTGACTGGTTCGATTACCAGCCTTCAGAAAAATAGTTAGTCAAGAAAATCCTGGAGAAACCCTTCAGGATTTTTTTTTGATCAACTATCTTTTATGGTTACTGCTACGTTTTCAATTGTCCTGTAAGTACTTTAGTTATCCTAGTCATAATTTTCAAACTCCTGGTCACATTTTATAGTTCCCTGTTATATATTTTAGTCTCCCTGTAGGTATTTTAAACTTCCTGGTCGAACTAGACTATAAAAAATTCTGACTAGAGCTATTAAAACATAACAAGGAGTTTGAAAAATATGACTAGAGAGGTATAAAGTTGAACAGGACAACAAAATAAGCGGCTGAAACTACCGGAGAAACATTCGTTTGACTGATCTTCTCCAGAACTTTTCAATCTGATTTGTTGTTGTTGCGTTCATCAAACAATAGTAAAAAATGAAGAATAAACAGATACTGTTTACAGGTGCTACTTTTATGGCTTTGGCCGTTTTGTTCGGTGCCTTTGGTGCTCATGCTTTAAAATCAAGTTTATCTCCTGATATGCTCACCGTATATAAAACCGGAGTTGAATATCAGTTTTACCACGCATTAGGTTTGCTGCTGATCGGATTAATTGGTTTTAAGATTGATTCGAAATGGCTTCGCTGGTCGGGGATATTGCTCGTTGCCGGAATTATTTTATTCTCCGGTAGTTTGTATGCGCTTTCTATTTCAGGGATAAAAACGTTGGGAGCTATCACTCCGATTGGTGGTTTGTCGTTTGTTGCAGGGTGGGTTTCACTTGCTGTCGCCATCTGGAAACACTGATTAATATCCCTTTCCTTTTTCCTTTTTTCTGATATATTTGCCGGACGAATAAATTAAACTCAACATTGATCATGATAAAAAATCTTCAACGTATTGTTTTAATGTCAGTTTTGACAATAATCTGGGGAGCCCAGGTTTCTCAGGCCTGTACTAACTTTTTAATTACCAGAGGTGCATCCATTGATGGTTCGACCATGATAACCTATGCTGCTGATTCGCATACCCTTTACGGCGAATTGTATTATCAGCCTGCTAAAGATTACCCGGCCGATGCTTTTCGGGATATTTATGAATGGGATACCGGGAAATTTTTAGGCCGTATTCCGCAAGTTCCACACACCTACAGTGTTGTTGGCAATATCAACGAAAACCAGGTTGCCATTGGTGAAACTACCTATGGCGGACGCGAAGAACTGGCCAAACAATCGGGCGCCATTATGGATTATGGAAGTTTAATTTATGTGGCTTTACAACGTGCAAAAACAGCCCGTGAAGCCATTGAAGTTATCGCTGATCTGATGGAAAAATATGGTTATGCCAGCTCGGGTGAATCATTTTCAATTTCCGATCCGAATGAAGTTTGGATTATGGAGATCATCGGTAAAGGAGACGGTGAAAAAGGTGCAGTATGGGTTGCTCAACGCATTCCGGACGGATACATCAGTGGTCATGCCAACCAGGCGCGTATCACAACTTTCCCGATGAATGATCCGGCCAACTGTTTGTTTGCCAAAGATGTGATTTCGTTTGCCCGCGAGAAAGGCTGGTTCGACGGTAAAAATAAAGACTTTAGTTTTTCTGATGTATATGCTCCGGTTGACTTCAGCGGCGCCCGTTTCAGCGACGGCCGTGTTTATGCCGGTTTTAATAAGGTATATTCAGGAATGAAACAATACGAGGAATATGCTCTTGGCAATGTAAAACACGACGGGGAAAATAAATTTCCATCGAACCGTATGCCTTTGTGGGTGAAACCTGACAAAAAGCTCAGTGTTCAGGATGTAATGAATATGATGCGCGACCATTACGAAGGTACCGCTTTGGATATGACAAAAGATGTGGGCGCAGGTCCGTTTAAATTGCCTTACCGCTGGAGACCACTCACCTTTAAAGTTGATTCAGCCAATTATGTGAACGAGCGGGCCATCTCAACCCAACAGACCGGATTTTCATTTGTTACCCAATCACGGTCGTGGTTACCTGATCCAATCGGAGGAATCATTTGGTTTGGTGTTGACGATGCTTACAGCACTTGCTACACTCCCATGTATTGTGGAATTACCGAAATACCCGAATGCTTTAAAGTTGGGAATGGCGACATGCTCACCTACTCTGAAACCGCCGCTTTCTGGATTTTCAATGTCGTTTCTAACTTTACCTATCTCCGATACGATGCCATGATTCCGGACGTTCAAAAAGTTCAGAAGAACCTGGAAGATAAATTTGTAGCCTATACACCCAGTGTTGATATGGCCGCCCAGAGTTTGTGGAATGCAGGGAAAAAGAATGAAACCCGTCAATTCTTAACCGACTATTCAGTGAATCAGGCCAACGGTATGACTCAGGAATGGAAAAAATTATCACAATACCTTTTTGTGAAATTCATTGATGGAAATATCAAGAAAGAAAAAGATGGCGTTTTTGAACGCACTGAAACCGGAATAGCCCCAATGCCCAATCAGCCCGGTTATCCGGAATGGTGGAAGAAGGTAATTGTAGATCAAACCGGCGATCATCTGAAAATGGTTGGAAAGCCGAGCCATTAATAAGCTTATCCGGAACATCAAAGATTATTACTAAGTGTAAAAAGTCATTGGTCATTAGAAAAAAGTTTAAATGCACCTTTTCTAATGACTGATGACTTTTTCCTTTCTTGCCCGTTTATCAAAGATTGTTGCTTTTTCAAAGTATCTGTTTGCGGTGTGGAAAATTTTATTATTTTTGCGCCACATTTTAGCAATCTCTTACTCATTTGATATGAGGTAATATTGCCACTAAAAACTCAAAAAAATGGATTTAATTAAAGTTGCACAAAACGCGTTTGCTGTTGAAACCAAGGAACAGCCGCAATTTAATTCAGGAGATACCATTACCGTTCACTACAAGATTCGTGAGGGTAACAAAGAGCGTATCCAGAACTACCGTGGTGTTGTCATCCAGGTAAATGGAGAAGGCCTAACAAAAACCTTCACTGTTCGCAAAATGTCAGGAAATATTGGTGTGGAAAGAATTTTCCCTCTTTTTTCTCCTTTCATCGACTTGATTGAAGTAAACAAAAGAGGTCGTGTTCGCAGGGCAAAATTGTATTATTTACGCGATCTTACCGGTAAAAAAGCCCGTATCAAAGAAAAACGTGTATAAGGGAAAATATTTTATTGATGTAGAGGTTGAATCGAAAGGTTCAACCTCTTTTTTTGTCCAACCTTAATCATCCATGTAATCGTAAGGAAGCTGGTCCCCAATCCGCTGACTGGCCATTTTCCCATCCCAAATGATTCCTGATTCATCAAAATAGCCGTTTTTATCAAAAAAGATTTTCTCTTTCTTAAATAGGATATGACTGGTTGGTATTTTTGAATAATAGCATATACCGAGGGTTTCATTGTAATTGTATTTAAGGAATTTCCTGTGCCGGTCATCTTCAAATACAATATCCGAATAATCAAGAAAATTACTGATTGAATTGTAAACCACAAATCCGGTTGATTTCAAATCGTTCAACCAAAGTGCCCGAAAGAAATGCATTCGTGAACCATGAAAGGTGTTTTTTCGTCTTCTTTCGATGTCAGCTTTTTCAGGATTATTGGTGGCTAAGTCCTGATTGAAAATGAGATTTCCTTTATAAACGAAAGATTTAGTTCTTTTATAATATTCGAATTTATCGAGGTAATAAGTGAGTTTATATCCTAATTTTCGGTTGATAATCTGGAGTGGTTTGGATGCAAATGCTTTCAGTGTATCGCGGTCTGAACCATAATTAAAAGTAATATCACTCTCGTTAAGGATTATACAGTCTTGGGCATTGGTAGAAGTTCCCAAAAACTCACTTTTAAACAAAAATAAGTTATGCTTTCTTTCCCTTGCAAGTGGTTTAGCTGAAACCACAAATTCATTCAATTCATACACTTTTGGTGTAAGATGAATGATAAGTGGGTTGCCTGTTGAGTAAGTGGCAGAATTAACCGTAGTCGAATTATATCCCAGCATACTTACAGTTACCGGCATTGGAGCATTTTTTGTAACGTCCAAAGAAAAATTTCCCTTTTCATCGGTAAGAGTTCCAAAAGTGGTCCCGTTAAAATAAACAGTAGCCGAAAAGATCACTTCATGGGTTTTCTGGTCAAAAACAGTTCCTTTAATTATCTGACTTAAACTCGTCAAAGACGATAAAATGAATAGGAATAATAGGAATGCTATTCTTCGCTGCTGGATTTTCCGAAATTTAGATCGAAATAGAGAAGTTAAAAGCATTAAAAGAAAAAGTTTGTTTCTTTTTAAGGATGGCATTCTGGTTGGTTGGTTTGATTTCTTCTAAAATTAGTGCTAATTATCTTAAATTCAAAAAATTAATTTCGCGCTAATGTCTTCCAATCTGCTATCGAATTTGAAACCAGTTTTCTACATCAATATTTTCTCTTTCAATGCAGCACCTGTATAGGATTCAGTAATTTTGATCAGATCTTCAGGCTTTCCTTCAAAAAGAACTCTTCCGCCATCTTTCCCTCCCTCAGGACCCAAATCAATCACCCAATCGGCACATTTAATCACATCCAGGTTATGCTCGATAATAATGATGCTGTGACCACGGGCAATCAGGGCATTGAACGAATCGAGCAATTTACGGATATCGTGAAAATGAAGCCCGGTAGTTGGTTCGTCGAAAATGAACAGGGAAGGGCTTCCCTTTTCTTTGGCCAAAAAAGAGGCCAGTTTAATTCGCTGACTTTCACCTCCGGATAAGGTGCTTGACGACTGCCCCAGTTTTACATAGCCCAAACCCACGTCCTGCAAGGGTTTTAATTGTTTCGCGATTTTTTTTGCAGAAGGCGATTTATGGCTTCCGAAAAAATCAATAGCTTCATCTACCGTTAAGTCGAGGATATCGAATATATTTTTCCCTTCGAAAGTGACTTCCAGTATCTCGTCTCTGAATCGTTTGCCCTTACAGCTTTCGCAAACCAGGTGAATATCGGCCATAAACTGCATTTCGACTGTAATTTCGCCTTCTCCCTGACATTCTTCGCACCTTCCTCCTTCTATGTTGAATGAAAAATGGGAAGGTTTGAAACCATTGAATTTGGAGCTTTGTAATTCGGAATACAATTTCCTGATTTCATCGTAAACTTTCAGGTAAGTCACCGGATTTGATCGCGATGATTTTCCGATTGGATTTTGATCAACAAACTCGATGGAAGTAATCAGGTTAAAATCACCCCGGATAATATCATGCTGTCCGGTTTTTTCGCTGAATCCGCCGAACATTTTTGCCAGCGCCGGATACAAAACTTTGGAAACCAGCGATGATTTTCCGGAACCACTTACCCCCGTAACCACACAAATGGTATTCAGCGGAAATTTCACATCTACATTCTTCAGATTATTTTCGCGGGCGCCGGTAATCTCTATGTAATTACTCCATTTTCGTCGTGTAAACGGTACATCAATTTTTTCTCTGCCGGTCAGGTATTTGGCTGTCAGGCTTTCAGAAGATTCTTCAAGCTGTTCATGTGTTCCCTGAAAAACGACCTCTCCACCCAATCTTCCCGCCAAAGGGCCGATATCAATAATTTCATCGGCTTCGCGGATGATTTCTTCATCGTGTTCAACAACCAAAACGGTATTGCCCAATTTCTGCAGTTTCCGCAGCACTTTAATCAGCCGTACTGTATCTCTGGAATGCAGTCCAATGCTGGGTTCATCCAGAATATACATGGAACCGACCAGGCTGCTTCCGAGCGAAGTTGCCAGATTAATTCGTTGTGATTCACCTCCGGAAAGAGTTGATGACAGCCTGTTCAGTGTCAAATATCCCAGGCCGACATCGGTCAGAAATTCAAGGCGGTTATTAATCTCGGTCAGTATTCGTTCGGCAATTTGTGTTTCGTGAGCAGAAAGTTCCAGTTTGACAAAGAATTCCTGAAGTTCATCAATTGGCAATAAAACCAAATCCTGAACCGATTGTCCTCCAACTTTGACATACATGGCTTCTTTTTTCAAGCGGGTTCCTCTGCAATCGGGGCAAACGGTTTTACCACGGTATCGTGACAGCATAACCCGGTATTGAATCTTATAAACATTTTCTTCCAGCATCTTGAAAAACTGATTAAGTCCCTGAAAATGCTTATTTCCGGTCCATAACAGATGTCGTTGCTCCTCGTTGAGTTCGTAATAAGGTTTGTGTATAGGGAAATTAAATTTTTCGGCAGCATAAACCAGTTCATCTTTCCATTCCTTCATTTTGTCGCCTTTCCAGCAGGCAACTGCATCCTGATAGATGGATAAAGATTTATTGGGTATCACCAGATCCTCGTCAATTCCAATTACTTTTCCATAGCCTTCACACTTTTTGCATGCTCCTATCGGATTATTGAAACTGAACATGTGGACGGAAGGTTCCTCGAATTCAATGCCATCTGCCTCAAACAGATTGGAAAAGTGCTCTTCCTTAATATCATCGCCATCGTAAATTTTCACAATACATTCACCATGACCTTCAAAAAACGCTGTTTGCACTGAATCGGCAATACGGCTAAGGTTATCTTCATCATCCAATACAGTTGCCCGGTCAATAACAATGTTACAAGTTGAATTTTTGCAATGTTCCTGATTGTTTTCTTTTAATAGCTCATCTATTTTCCTGATCTCCTGATTTATTTCGAGCCTGGTAAATCCTTGCTGAAGCAATAATTCTGCTTCCTGAAGCAACGTCCGGCCATTTTTAATTTTGAGTGGAGATCCGATCATAATCCGGGTGTTTCCAGGAAAAGTCTGAATAAAGTTCATCACATCGCTGACATGATGCTGTTTCACTTCTTTTCCTGAAACAGGTGAGATGGTTTTTCCGATGCGCGCAAAAAGCAGTTTCATGTAATCATAAATTTCGGTCGATGTTCCAACAGTAGAACGAGGGTTGCGCGTGTTTACCTTTTGTTCAATGGCAATGGCCGGCGGAATGCCTTTTATAAAGTCAACTTCAGGTTTATTGATACGTCCCAGAAACTGACGGGCATAGGAAGATAAACTTTCAACATACCTTCGCTGACCTTCAGCATATAAGGTATCAAACGCCAGAGAAGACTTTCCCGAACCTGATAATCCACTGATGACGATGAATTTATTGCGGTTTATGTTTAGATCGATATTCTTGAGATTGTGTACCCGGGCGCCCTTAATTTGAATATAGGAGGATTTTTTTAAATCAGAACTCATTTTTTATGTTATTATAAATGCAAAAATTTGTTTTTTTGAAAAAAATAGTTCATTTTTACAAGCACAAAATTAACAAATTGTTTAACTCTCACTCAAAAAAGGCTTGCTTATAGACAGAACTCTACTCTTTAATTATTGAAAGCAATCACATAAATAATCCAGAGTAATGTTCAGAACTGAAGAGCTGAGCGATAATTCGCTCGTAAACCAATTTGTTAATGGCGATCAGACTGCAATTGAAATCCTTATTGCCCGCCATAAAAAGAGAGTTTTTACCTACATCATTTTAATTGTAAAAAACCATCACCTTGCAGAAGACATCTTCCAGGATACCTTCATTAAGGTTATCCGATCGTTGAAAACAGGGAAATACACCGAAAACGGTAAATTTATTTCCTGGGTGCTGCGTATTTCACACAACCTGATCATTGATCATTTCAGGAAAGAAAAATTACTGAGCACAACTTCGAACGACGACACCAGTATTGATCTTTTTAATTCACCGAAATATTCGGAGGAAAATATTGAAGACAAACTGGTTTACGAACAAATTACCAGCGATGTGCGCCTTTTGATTGAGGAATTGCCGGACGATCAGCGTCAGGTTATTATGATGCGTCACTTTCAGGGATTAAGTTTCAAGGAAATTGCAGATTTGACCGATGTTAGCATTAATACCGCTTTAGGTCGAATGCGCTATGCTTTAATCAATCTCCGGAAGATGATCGAGAAAAAAAATCTCTGCCTGACAAAAATTTAAGCGGAAGATGACAATATAAATTCATGGGCAGCGTTATAGTTCCATAACTAAAAACTGTAAATGAAGCCTATGAGTAAACTCTCTACCTTGAATTATTTGATCAACTCATATCAGGCAGGAAAGAAGGAAATTGAACTTTTTCAATTTCATGACAGGTATTCTGAAACTTTCAACCTGGATGATGATCAATTCGGATTTGAACCTTCACAGAACAGTATTAATGCAATTCTAAATTTTGCATGTCAATACGAAGTTCTTCAATCATGCAAAACCGGAAACATTGAATTGAATTTGAATTGAGCCTAAAAAATGTTCAAAAGCATCTTGACAAAGATGCTTTTTTTTATTTATATTTGTGATATCATTATAATATCAAATCAATTTAAATCTGATAGTATGGAAAAGTCATTTACTGCCCGTTCCGGTTATTTGTTCGTGGTGATCGAATTTGTACTTCTTGCACTGGCAATAGCCGGTTTTGTCTCAGAAATCATTATTCCTTCTGTTTTACTGGTAGCTGCATTTGTACTTATTGCTCCCGGGTTCATGGCTGTTGATCCGAATCAAAGCTATGTGCTTATTCTTTTCGGAGCTTACAAAGGCACAATCAAAGACAATGGGTTCTTTTGGGTTAATCCGTTTTTTGTAAAAAAGAAATTTTCACTCAGGGCCCGTAACTTCAACAGCGAACCAATTAAAGTGAACGATAAACTTGGGAATCCGATTATGATTGGCCTCGTTTTGGTTTGGAAAGTGGAAGAAACCTATCGGGCTGCTTTCGGCGTTGATGAATATGAACATTTTGTTGTCGTTCAGAGCGAAGCCGCTTTGCGCAAACTGGCCGGAATTTATCCGTACGATAACATTGAGGACGACCATGCAAAAATCACCCTCCGTGATGGTGGAGAGGAAGTCAATTCTGTTCTTGAAAATGAAATTCGCGAACGGCTGGAAATCGCTGGAATTCATGTGATTGAGGCCCGTATCAATTACATTGCCTATGCCCAGGAAATTGCCCAGGCCATGCTGAAACGTCAACAAGCCACTGCTATTGTAGCTGCGCGCTTTAAAATCGTTGAAGGTGCAGTTAGTATGGTTGAAATGGCATTAGCCGAATTAAGCAAACGCGACATTGTTAATCTGGATGAAGACAAAAAAGCTACTATGGTAAGCAACCTGTTGGTCGTCCTTTGCGGTGACAAGGAAGCAACGCCGGTGGTAAATACAGGTACACTTTATCAGTAGGACAATGAACAAAGTTTTATTTAAAGAAGAACAGCAATTCAGGCAGTGGTGGTATATCCTCCTGATTTTAGCTTCCATTATTCCGGTTATGGTCATGTGTATTTATACACTTTTCATGCAAACTGTTAAGAATGTTCAGATTGGAGACACACCGCCACCAAATGCTGTTTTAATTGTCGTGTTCATTGCTATGTGCATTTCACTATGGGTTACTTTCTCACTCAAACTAGAGGTCTGGATTGATCAGGATGGAATTCATTATCGTTTTTCTCCTTTGATTTTCAAAAACAAACTCATTTCAAAAGCAGAAATCAAACGGTACGAAATCCGGAAATACAATGCCATCTTCGATTATGGAGGACGGGGTATTCGCACCGGATTTGGCCACAAATGGGGCAAAGCTTATAGCGTGAGTGGCAATATCGGTCTGCAATTGTATCTCACTAATGGCAAAAAAGTATTGTTTGGGACACAACGCTCGCAGGCGATTATGTATGCCATGGATGAAATAATGAAAACAAAATAAACAACTGATTTTAGAAATCTATTTTAACCTATTACAATGAAAATACAGATTATCGCATTTGTTCTGGGAGTTCTTGCTGCAACTCTTGCACTTGGACAAGATATCACAGGACAATGGAACGGAAGCCTAAAGGTTCAGGGAACACAATTAAGAATTGTATTCAACATCAATAAAACCGAAAATGGCTTGAGTTCAACCATGGACAGCCCTGACCAGGGAGCAAAAGGCATTCGTGTAACATCTACCACTTTTGAAAACCAGACTCTAAAACTGGCCGTTGCTAATTTAAAAATTGAATATGAAGGCATTTTGGATAAGGATAATATCATATCAGGAAATTTTAAACAGGCTGGAATGTCTTTTCCGATGAATCTTTCAAAAGAAAAAATTGAAAAAGAAAAACTGGTAAGGCCTCAGGAGCCGAAAAAACCATATTCATATTATGAAGAAGAAGTCTCTTTTGAGAATGCAAAAGCGGGTATTACTTTGGCCGGAACTTTAACATTACCTTCGAAAGAAGGCGTTTTTCCTGCTGTCGTTTTAATTACGGGAAGCGGACCGCAGAACAGAGATGAAGAATTAATGGGTCATAAACCTTTTCTTGTATTATCAGACTACCTCACAAAAAACGGAATTGCTGTTTTACGTTTCGATGACCGTGGAACAGCTGCTTCGAAAGGAGATTTTAAAACTGCAACAAGCCAGGATTTCTCGACCGATGTAAACGCAGGAGTAACCTACCTCCTATCCAGAAAGGAAATAAACAAAAAGAAAATTGGCTTAATCGGACACAGCGAAGGTGGAATAATAGCGCCGATAGTTGCCAACAGCTCCAAAGATGTAGCTTTTATTGTACTACTAGCCGGAACCGGAATATCAGGTGACCAGTTGTTGCTCTTACAGCAAGAATTAATTGGGAAAGCTTCAGGCATAAGCGATAGCGACCTGCAAAAGGCAAGGCAAATTAATAGTGGTGTTTTCGAAATTGTTTCTAAATCAACAAATCAAGAACAATTAAAACCTGATTTGACCAATTATATTACACAATCATTGAAAGACATTCCGGATGACCAAAAACCAGCAGGAATGAGTGAAGCTGATTTTGTAAAAATGCAGGTTGACCAGATTGCAAGTCCGTGGATGGTTTATTTTATCAAATATAATCCAGCAATAGCTTTGGGAAAAGTAAAATGTCCGGTATTGGCCATCAACGGAGAAAAAGACTTGCAGGTTCCGCCAAAAGAAAATCTGGATGCGATTAAGAACGCTTTGGCCAAAGGAGGAAATAAAAAAGTTACTGCCATTGAGTTGCCAGGCTTAAATCACTTGTTTCAGGAATGCAAAACCGGTTCTCCGGCAGAATATGCCACTATTGAACAGACATTTTCACCAACAGCTTTGACCGAGGTTTTAAAATGGATACAAATACAAACTAAATAGGATCTTAAGGAAAAGCGGTTTTTGTTCGTTATGATTTTAGATTGAATAAAGAGGAAAGGAAAGGTTATGGTTAAGAAAAAATCATTTGTGTTGCGCATTGATCCTGATGTGTATGATGCCATTGAAAAGTGGGCAGCACAGGAATTCCGCAGCGCAAACGGACAAATAGAATGGATCATCACCAAGGCGCTTCGCGATGCCCGCAGAACAGTTGTAAAAACCACTGGTGAAAATCCGGAAGAAGATTTAAGTGATCAGTCTCAATCTTCAGCCTCAGAATAAACAAAGGTATTTCAATTAGCATACGGAACATTAATACAAATCAATAGTTTAACTTCAATGTCATGAATCAAACCAAGTATCATTGCCCGAAGTGTAATAATACACAGGCAGAAGTAGACGTAATCAGGACGACCGGAAACGGCTTTTCCAGATTCTTTGATATTCAAAACAGAAGATTTACTGTAGTAACTTGTACCCGCTGCAAATACAGCGAATTGTACAAGGGAACAGCCAGTAATTTAGGTAATGTTGCCGATTTTCTGGTAGGTTAATTTAATCGGTTTAAATTTACTTTAAATAAGGGAAATGTGCTTTCAATCCGATTGTAAAACCATGGTTTTAGTTTAATTTTGCATGGGCTCAAAAAAAGTAAATCCTATCAAAAAAAAATTAAAAACTATGACCATTAGTGCATTGCAGTCAGAAAGGGCTAAATATCAGCCAAAACTTCCCAAATCATTGAAATCGTCAGTTAAACTGGTTGAAGGTGACAAAACCGAATCGGTT
>Ga0209212_1001055_pt1 | contig 47314 bp, 32 predicted proteins | sample RifGroC2_FD_183996 | JGI IMG/M metagenome (GOLD analysis project Ga0209212, IMG submission 183996) | Groundwater microbial communities from Rifle, Colorado, USA - Groundwater C2 (SPAdes) (version 2) | ecosystem: Environmental > Aquatic > Deep subsurface > Groundwater | place: Rifle, Colorado... | reverse complement strand
AATTAAATTTTTCTAAAAAATTTATTAAATATGCATTCCGACCCCGCATTGCGGGGGAGGAATCTTTGGAATAAAAAGAATATTGAATATAACTTTTATTCCAAAGATCCCTCTCTTCGTTCGGGATGACATATTATCTCAGTGAGTCGTTACAAATTTAAAAATTCCCTTCCCCCTAAAAACATGTTAAAATAATAAGATTATAAATTTTACCAACAATGAAAAAAACCAAAATCATCTGCACCTTAGGACCTGCATCTGAAAAAGTCAGTACATTAAAAAAAATGATCAATGCCGGCATGAATTGCGCGCGTTTAAATTTTTCTCATGGAACTTACGAAAATTTTGCGCTTCTTGTTAAAAATTGCAGAGAAGCAAGTAAACAAACAAACAAATATCTTTCGTTAATTCAGGACTTACAAGGACCCAAAATTCGAGTCGGAGAATTGCCTGAAAAAGGTATAGAATTGAAAAATAGACAAAACATAATTTTATCTACATTAAAAGCCAAAAATACAATTCCGATCCAATACAAAGGCCTTCCTCACGACGTTAATAAAGGAGACACGATTCTGATGGACGACGGCCTTCTCGAACTCGAAGTCCTATCCACAAATAAAAAAAATCAAATAAAATGCCAAGTTATTCACGGAGGCATCCTAAAAAGCCATAAAGGAATAAATGTTCCCACAGCTTCAATCAGTGCCAATCCATTAAGTGAAAAAGATAAAAAAGACCTGCTTTTCGGCGCTAAATTCAATTTTGACTACATCGCGCTTTCATTTGTCAGATCAGGAAAAGACATTATTGATCTAAGAAAACTTTTAGAAAAAAATAAAATTAAATCCGGAATAATCGCAAAAATTGAAAGACCGGAAGCCATAGAAAATATTGAAGAAATCATCAAAGAATCAGACGCCATCATGGTAGCCCGTGGCGATTTAGGGGTAGAAATCAGCCCGGAAAAAGTACCCGTAATCCAAAAAAAGATTGTACATTTATCCAGACTCCATGCAAAACCCGTAATCGTCGCCACCCAAATGCTCCAGTCAATGATCGAAAACCCCCGCGCGACAAGAGCGGAAATCTCAGATGCGGCAACAACTGTCTTTGAACACGCTGACGCGTTCATGCTGTCAAATGAAACTTCAGTCGGAGAATACCCGTTAGAAGCAACAAAAACATTAGCAAATGTTGCCAAAGAAACAGAAAAAGAAATCTACAAACAAAAAGAAATAATAAATGATTTAGAATTTAAAGACTCCATAAGCGCCACAAAATCCGCATGCAAAAATGCCTGTGATATCGCCTCCGACATAAATGCCAAATACATAGTCGTAATTTCAGCAAAAGGCTACACCACCCGCTTAATCAGTAGACACCGCCCAAAAACCCCAATCATCACAATCACAAATAACAAAGAAATCCTCACAAAACTCCCCTTAATTTGGGGCATAAATCAAATAATTTACGATCCCAAATTAAAACTCGAAACTCCATATATTCTCAAAATTTTAAATAAATTTTTGAAAAGAAACGACAATATCGTACTTGTGAATATCCAAAAAAATAATAGTGTGATTAGTTCAATAAAAATTTAATAGTTTATCACTCATAACTTTAAATTGATCACCAAAAAAAGCTACCCCTCCTCTTTTTCTTCGTACATTACCTCGTGAACTTCTTCATACAATTCAGCTATTGTAGCATAAACCTCTCTACTCATAACACAACCTCCAACATGAGGCCCTCTTTTAATTTCTCTCCACACTATTTCCCTTTGACGGCAAAGCTCCTCCACCGTAACCGTATGCATATAATCTGAGATACTTTTTAATATCCACATTAAATCCTCTATATCTTTCCAGAAAAAATTTCCATTTTCTATATATTGCACTTTGATCTCCGAAATTTCTCCCTTTTTATTATAAGAATGGTATGGATCTTTATTCTCCTCTTGCTCCTGAAATTCTGTGCCATTCGAATCGCATGCCTCCCCTAAAATCTCTAAAAACTTATCAATAGCGAATCTCTTTTCCATTACAATTCTTCCATTAATCTCGCCCAATCCAACAAAAAATAAATTAGTAAGCCGTGTCAAACTTCTTCCCGTAGAATCATTTATAAATTTAACAACATTAGACAGTTCCTCTCTGCTTTCAAAGCTAATAAAGCCGGTTTTAACATATTCCTGGAATTTATCAGATAAAATTAAAATAGCACGATCAATACTTTCTCTAAAATCATCACGTTGAGATGATATTATGCTTGCATCTTCATTTTCTTTCTGATTCTTGTTTCTCATCTCTAATTCTCGCGAAATCAAACCTCTAAAAATTAACTTTATTGAATGCGGTGAAACATTTTTTTCATTGATTGAAGACTCCTTTTTCTCATCAAGAAAGTGTAATTTTATAAAATTTTCAAACCCCTCTTTCTTCAAAGAAGCATACAAATTTTCAACTTTTTCATTAAGCATTTCCCAATTGGCATCTGGAAATTCCTTACTGATCATTTCAACACAATCCACGATAAAATCTCCTTCCTGATTTCCCAAATGTGTTTCCAAAATCGGCAACATACTGATTTTTGTCTGTTCCAAACCATCATCAGCCATATTAGGAGAAGTAGGCACTTTCAACCACGCGGAAACTTCCTGTTCATTAGTTAATGGGAAAATTTTTAATAATTCCTGAATTCTTTTCTCAAAATCTAATTCATCACTTAAAAAATTACCGCTATCCAAAGTTTCTTCTCCTCCAGATTCTCCCAAATTTCCATCATCATTTCCAATTTCAAAATCTTTATATTTCATTTATAAATATTTTATTTTTTATTAATTTTAACATAATCTTTAAGCACCTGCTTTATAGAAAGAATAATAATTTCTCTTTCATTTTGGTCTAATTTTCTAGTAGTTTGATTATACACCAAAGCGAAAGCGCGCTTTTCTTGCATCCCATTCTCTCTCATTTTATCTTTAATTTTCTTTTTCTCTAAAGAATAGCCAATTCTTTTATACTGAAACTGTGTACTTAACCCATTTAACCATGAAGACAATTCTTTTGGTCTATTAGGCATAGTATTAAAATCAATACCAAAATCCTCTTCTGATTTATCTGCTACTTCTTTAGACTCCTCATTTTTGTTATCCTCCTGAGGTAAAGTTTCTGTTTCTTGTATCACTACTTCTGGCAACTCATTTTTCGAAACTTCATTTTCCCCTTCCCCAACTAACACTCTAACATTCTCAAACAAATTTTTATAAAGCTGCTCTCTCCCTTCTTCACCTTCAAAAACACCTTCTTTATCATATATTTCCACGCATAATTTCAATAATTCACCTGCAAATTCATGCATTGGACCTTTTAATAATTTTTCTTTCAACTCTGAAATTTTCAATAAAGCATAAATTCTCGCACTATATTCAACTAAAGGCCCCTTAATTTTATCAGACAAACCTTCAATCCGAGAAATTTCCTGCAGTTTTTGCCAAAAATCTTTATTCTCACCTTCAATTCTTCCAATTTCATCTAAACTCTTTTGATATCTATCTCTCATTTCTCGTTGCGTGTCTAATGCAGGACCACTTACATCTACAAAATCAACGCTATATTTTAGCTGATGCTCAATTCCCTCTCTTAAATTTATTATCACTTCTTTTATTCTCGCGACTTCAGCTTCTGCACCTTTAACAAACTCACCTACCGGATCAGCGGCCTGAGGCTGTACCTCATTTTCAACTCTATTGGAGTCCCTTTTATCTACATCAATAATTTCAACCATATAAATAAGTTAAAAAATAAATTAATTTGTATAAAGCATATTCAAATATTTTCTTTGCTCATTTTCAGGGACATTTCTAACAATCCAATTTCTAACTCCCTCTACCATTTTTTCAATTCCTTCACCTCTATAATTCATCCCTTTTCTATAAATACAAACATAATTCACAAAATGTTCGAGATCCTTATTTTCAAAAACTACATTTCCATAAACAATTTCAATAATATATCTCAAAAGCTTTAAATATCTAACTTCATTATTTTCTCTTAATCCAACTTTCAAAACCCACTCAGTAAATCTTTCAAAATGCGCTAAAGCAATTTCAAATTTTCTGTCTATAATAAACCCTCCTATTCTTTCTAAACTTGAATCAAAATCAGCACGGTTAAAATCCTCACCATACTTTTTTAAACCGGTTTCTCTTTTAACCTCTCTTTTGCGTGGAGGAAGTGGAGGAATCGTCAAAAACTTATCAACCGAAGCAGGGTCTACAGGTACTATGAAAGCACCATGTTTATAATCAATTTTTGGTTCTACATTTTCAACAATCGTTAATTTTTCTCTCTTACTATCCACTCTCCTTTTCGCGTAATTCATCATTTCACGTATGGACAGATTATCCACTCTGTTAATTTGTAAAAACAAATTTCCAAACCATTCAACTGATTCATATAATCCCAAATTATAGGCTGATGCCGTCATATAAAATAAAGTTTCAGATTGCAATAAACTTATATCTGAATCTACATTTTCAATGTATTTTTTACCCATAAACACGCAATCATGATAATTCTGTTGATCAAATAAAGTATGAATCAAATGATTATAAATATTATCAGCTCTATTTCTACTGTTTTCCTCATCAAAGCCTTTATTTTGAATCAATTTAAATGCTTCATTGCAATATTCAACCACTTTTTCTTGATATTTTTTCACCAAATGAGGATAAACTTTTAAATTATACCTACAAATACTTTCACTCGCGAAAATACCTCTAGTCAAAATATCATAATAACTCTCCGTCTCCTCAGAGCTTAAATCACGATCTTCAATAAAACTTAAATATTCATCAATATCATCAACCAGAGCTTCACTTTTCTTTGAGATCGTTTGCTTTGTTATTTTTTTAGCCTCTCCATGCTGCATATCCTTCAAGGCTGAATCCAAACGTTGAATTTCATCTGATAATTTTAAAATTCTTTTTTCGAATTTTTCTTTATTCCTTAAATGTTCGCCTTTTGAATCCATGACTATTAACTCCGTCTGGTTAATGAGTCCCTCAAATTTATCATCAAAACCAACTACGCTTTCTTGTTCTAAAGGAATTTCGAGGACTTCAAGTTCATTTTCATTGTCACGCTGTAATGCTGGTTCCGCTTCTTCAACAACAGAGGATTCACTTTCAAAACTATTTACTAAATCTCTAAAAATACTTTCATAATCAAAAATTTGAGGCCTTAATTCCAATCCTAACGACATCAATTCAGGAAGCATTGTAGCGACTGATTTTCCTTCTAAAATTAAACTTTCCATTTTATTCAAATATCCTATTACATAATATTTCTCTAAATTTTCTAAATCCTCATTTAAACTTAAAGAAATCTTTGCATCCATTAAACCGGAAATTTTCAGAAAAACGGATTGTTCATTCTCTTTAATTTGCAATAAAATTTTTATTTTCTCCTCATACATTTGCCTAAAAATTTCAAAACTTGACTGAACTTTCTCTATATTCGCCCCGTCTAAAACTTTTTCCGCATCCCCATTTATCTCAGTAATTCCAGCAATCAAATTATTTAATTTATTTAAAGTTTGCCCTATTAACTCCATAACTTTCTCATTTAATTCACTATGATCCACTCCTAAAACATCCGTAATAGATTGAAATCTCGAAACATCTAAAATAGAAGGACCTCCTTCCTCCCTTACTTCCCGAACCAAACCATTTATCATAAAAAATTTATCCTGAAATAATCTTATAAAGACCAATTTTTTATAACACTGTCAAAAAATATAGGCAAAAAAAATAATTTGACAAAAATAATCCGTATTTCGTAATCCGTAATTTATAATTCGTAATTTATAATCCATAATTCGTAATCCGTAAAAAGAAATAATTTATATAAAAATTTGCATTTTACGAATTACGAATTACGAATTACGGATTACGTATTACAAATTACCCCCCATACTCGCGCAATAACAAACCGCCAACGCATCAGCCGCATCATCCGGCTTCGGAATTTCACTAAGCCCGAAATGCAACTTCACCATTTTTTGCATCTGCTCCTTATTCGCTTTTCCATAGCCGGTTACAGCCATCTTAATTTGCATCGGATTAAAATTTCTAACCTCGTAACCATTTGAATATAAAAAATGATTCACCGCCCCCCTAACTTCCGCAACTTTCAAAGCGGTTTTCGTATTTTTAGCAAAAAATAACTCCTCAATACCACACAGGTCAGGTTTATATTTATCACAAAGAAATTTCAGATCATCCATAATTACTTTTAATCTTTCCACAAACTCCATATTGGTTTCTGTTCTGATCACCCCATAATCAATAATACTTAAAATATTATTTTCAAATTTCACCACCCCAAAACCAAATAAATGAAACCCGGGATCAATGCCAAGAATTATCATGAAAAAAAATTAATATATACAAAGTAAGAATACTGAATATTGAGAAAAAATAATAGAAGTATGTTGAGAATTTCGTACCCCTCCCCTCCTCTTGCCACCACCTTCATTTTCCATTAATCTAAAAAATGAATTTTGAAATTATCTTTTTATGAGGCAATTTATTTTATCTACGCTAATACTCTCTATTTTATTTATTGGTATTTCCACTTTATATGTTTTTAAGCTGCCACCATTTAGCGCGCTTAACGAAACAACAAATCAAAACAATAAAAATTCCGTTTTAAATTCCAATGAATCTGAAACTATTGACGATAAGGGAAAAAAAGATGAGGAAAATCCAACCTATCATGATCACATAAAAAAAGGAGATTTATTAAAAGAAAATAACTACTACACATTAGCGATAAATGAATATGCTCAAGCAAGCCGGCTGGAACCTGATAAAATCGAACCATGGCTGAAAATCGGCCAAATTCATTTAAAAGTAAAAGCCTATCCAAAAGCCATTGAAACTTTTTTGGAAATAAATAAAAAATTTCCCCAAAATATAGAAGCAAAAATAAATCTTTTAAAATCATACATTCAAGCAAAAGAATTTGAAAAAGCCCGCGAATATACATCAAGCATGCAAATCGAAAATCAAACCGCGTATTACTATAAAGCCTTGGTAAATGCTTTTTTTGACAATTATGAAGAAGCTCAAAAAAATCTGAAAAAAGCTGTTGAAATTAATTCCGTACAGGAAATAACCAAAAAATCTCAAGATTTTCTGCATGCGTTTGAACAAATCAATAAAGCTGAAGGCTTACAAAACGAATATATCCTCACCTTAATCGCCAAAAATTTCAATCTGGGTTCAGAATATACTTTAGCGATTGAAAAATTGATAAAAGTCACACAAACCATGCCCGAATATCGCGATGCGTGGATTTTGTTGGGATATGCGCAGCTTCATCAAGAAGAATATTTAGCGGCAATAAAAAGTCTGGAAAATGCATTAAATTTGGATACGGAAAAACCGGAGATTCGCTATTTGTTGGGATTGGCATATTTTGGAGTGGACAATTATTTGGAAGCGATTACTCATCTTGAAATAGCTTTACAAAATGGTTATGAACCAAAAATTCACATTTATCAAAAACTCGCTGAAATGTATTTAATGACCAAAGATTATAAATCCGCTTTAAATAACTTCGAAAAAGCCTTGGAATTAAAAGATGAAGCAGTTGATTACTACATCCGCCCGATTTGGATACTCGCGGATCATTTAAAATCACCGAATCGCTGTATTAAATTGGCAAATCAGGCAATAAAAAATCATCCTGATGAAGGCATGTCGCATAATCTTCTCGGATGGTGCCAACTGGCTAAAAATGATAATGAAAACGCCAAATTAAATTTCCAAAAAGCCATTAATATGAATCCGAATTTAGGCGCCGCATATTTAAATTTGGGAAAATTATACAAATTGGAAAACAATCTGGATAAAGCGAAAGAAAACTTCAAAAAAGCTTTCGAATTAAGCGAAGGCTCATCAATCGGAAATTTGGCGGCCACACTGTATAATGAGATATTGGATTTTCAGAAGAAAGAGATAAATTCAGAAACGTAATCCGTAATTCGTAATTCGTAAAAGGAATTTTAATATTAAATTCAATTGACGGATTACGAATTACGGATTACGAATTACGGATTACAAATTACGGATTACAAATTACGAATTACCCCTCTCCCATGCCCACCCTCATACTTATCTTTTCCGCAATCCTCGGTCTAATCCTCGGCAGCTTCGCGAACGTTCTGATTCACCGTATTAAACATCAGGAAAAAGGCATTTTTACCGGTCGTTCGCATTGTCCCAAATGTAAACATCTTTTAAACGCTTTAGATCTGATTCCGGTATTCAGCTACTTGTTTCTTCGAGGCAAATGCCATTACTGTCGCAAAAAAATTTCCATTCGCTATCCGATTGTTGAACTCTCAACAGCAGCAGTATTAACATCATTCGCCTATAAATTCTTGATTCTAAATTATGAACCATTAATTTTTGCGTTCTACGTAATATTCGGTTTAGCTTTGATTTTTACGTTTTTTTATGACTTGTTTTACTTGGAAATATCCGATTTGATCTTAATACCGGCCTTTTTATTGGCATTCGGCTTATCTTTTTATAAAAACGAACTGATTCCTGATCCAAAATCAGCCATCATTGGCGCATTAATCCCTGTTATCTTTTTTCTGATTCAAATAATAATTTCCAAAGGCAAATGGGTAGGAGGCGGAGATTTACGCATAGGCGCTTTTATGGGCGCGATGCTGGGCTGGCAAAAAACATCGGTTGCTTTGATCTTGAGTTATTTAATCGGAAGTGTCGTGGCAATAGTAATTTTAAGCCTAAAGAAAGCCAATATGAAAACCGAAATACCCTTCGGACCTTTCCTTGTCTTAAGCACTCTAATATGTGTATTATGGGGACAAGAGATAATTGATTTCTATATCAAATTAGTGATGATAATGTGAATATTAATAACCTGTGTCCTGCCCCGTTTGCGGGGTAACCCGTAATTGGGTTTAGGGTTCTGTACAGGTTACGGGTTACAAATTACAGACACCTAACTTAAACATATGCCCCACTGCCTCCTCATCATTCTCGACGGTTACGGTTATTCCGAAAAGAACCATGGAAATGCCATAAGGCAAGCCAAAAAGCCATACATTGATTATTTGCGAGAAAATTATCCTACCACCCTGCTTGATGCTTCAGGTTCATCTGTTGGATTGCCTAAAGGAGTTATGGGTAATTCCGAAGTCGGCCATTTTACGATAGGTTCAGGCCGAATTACATTACAATCATTGGATTTAATCAATGAAGCAATTAAAAAAGGGTCTTTTTTCAAAGACAAAGAATTGAACATGGCAATCAAACACGCCAAAAAAAACAATTCCAAATTGCATTTACTGGGAATGATTTCAGATGAAGGTGTCCACGCGCATATTAACCATCTATTTGCTCTATTAAAACTTGCCAAAAAAAATAACATAGAAAAAGTATATATTCATGCCATCACAGACGGACGAGACGTTCCTGAACGCTCTGCTGACGAATACATTAAAATGATCCAAAAAGAAACTGAAAACCTGAAAATCGGAGAGATAGCAACGATTTGCGGCAGATATTACGCTATGGATAGAGATAAAAATTGGAAAAGAATAAAAAAATCTTATGATTTATTAATGAAAGGCAAAGGCTATGAAGAAAAAGATCCACTAACGGCAATAAAAAACTCTTACAAAAGAGGAATAGAAACTGATTATTATTTGGATCCCATAATTTTAAATAAAAACGGACTTATAGAAAAAAAGGACGCTGTAATTTTCTTCAATTTTCGCACAGATCGCGCCGCTGAACTAACACAAACATTAACGGACAAAAAATTCAAAGAATTCAAAACCCAAAAAATTTATCCATTCTTCGTTTGTATGGGCCCTTATTCAAAAATCGCGCCAATTGCTTTCCCTGCGACAATAATAAAAAACAATTTAGGAGAAACCATTTCCAAAAAAGGCTTAACACAACTACGAATAGCTGAAACAGAAAAATTCGCCCATGTCACCTTTTTCTTTAACAGCCAAGTAAAAGAGCCATATAAAAACGAAAAACAACTGCTGATCCCCTCACCCAAAGTGCCATCTTACGATCAAAAACCACAAATGAGCGCTCCTGAATTAACAAACGTTCTAATCAAAGAATTAAAAAAACAAAAAATCCCCGATTTAATAGTGTTAAATTACGCCAATGGCGATCTTGTCGGACACTCAGGAGACCTGAAAGCAAGCATAGAATGCGTGGAAACAGTGAATGATTGTCTTAAAAAACTAATACCGGAAGCCCTAAAAAAGAACTACGATATTATTTTAACTTCAGATCACGGCAACGCCGAACAAATGTTCTATCCAAACGGAGACCCCTGCCCCGCCCACACCACAAATCCGGTAGAATGTACGTTAATTTCCGAAAAATACAAAAACGCAAAATTGAAAAAGAAAAAAGGCCTCAAAGACATTGCCCCAACAATATTAACTCTCCTAAAAATAAAAAAACCAAAAGAAATGACAGGAGAAAGCTTGATAAGATATACTCAATTGCTTATAAAATAACGTATCAATCTTCGCTAAAGCTCCGAAAGACAAGTAATACTGCGAAGCTGAAGCCATAAATATTTTAAATTAAGCTACTTTTCTAATCGCAAATTAGCAATCCCTGCCCCCATGTTCAACCACAAAAGAACCTGCCAAGCTTGCAAAACCTGCTGTAAATTTGAAAAAGAAGACATTTATTTTGCTCCGATTTTTTCTAAAAACGAAATTGATTTATTAATTTCAAAAGGCGTTAAAAAAGAGCTTTTTAAAACTCATAAAAATTCCAAAAACGTCCTTCAAATTAAACTGATCAAATCCAAAGAAAATTCAAAAATTTATAATTGCCCATTTCTAAAAGTAAAACAGGGACTATGTAAAATATACGAAAACCGTCCCCTTGATTGCAAAATATGGCCGTTAATGGTAATGAAAGACAAAGACTCTCCAAAAAATTTTCTCGTTTATTTTGATTATTCATGTAAAATAACAGAACAAATGACTAAAGAAGAAAACGAAGAATTTCTAAAAAAGCTGGTACAATGGTTTGATGAATCAAATTTCATAGAAACTTTCAAAAAAAATCCCGATCTAATCTGGAACTTCGAAACTCAAGCAATTCCAATCAAAGAAATTTAAAATTTATAATAATTCCCATGAAAGCAGTCATCCTCGCCGGCGGCACAGGCACCCGCCTCTGGCCCATAAGTCGCCAAAACAAGCCGAAACAATTTCAAAAACTCACTTCCGACAAAACAATGCTTCAAGAAACCATTGAAAGGCTTAATTTCCTCAAAAATGAAGATATTTATATAGCCACCAATAAAAATTACGAAGACTTTATTCTGGAGCAATGCCCTCAAATTCCTAAAAAACAAATAATCATCGAACCTGCCCTTCGCGATACGGCAACCTGCATTGCTTACGCAGCAATGATTATCGAACACAATCATCCCGGAGAAGTAATGGCCATTATTTATTCTGATCATTTAATAAAAGACACTCAACAATTTCAAGAAAAATTAAAAATAGCCGAAGAAATCGCAAAAAAAGAAAACAGCCTGAACATCATCGAAGTAAAAGCGAAATTCCCGAGCACAACCTTAGGTTACGTCCAAATAGGCAAACTTTTATATGAAAAAGCTGAACATGAAGTTTATAAATTAGCTAAATTTATTGAAAAACCTGATTTAAAAACCGCGAAACAATTTGTAAATTCGTTCAAATATCTTTGGAACACCGGCTATTATGTTTGGAAAGCAAAAACAATTTTGGAACAATATAAAAAATACCTACCCGACACGCACAAAAACATGATGAGCATCAAAAAAGATCTGAATACAAAAAAAGAACAAGAAACTGTACAAAAAAAATACTCAGAATGTCAAAAAATTTCCATCGACTACGCAATAATGGAGAAAGTACCAACTTCTTTAGTCCGCATAATCCCCGCTGATTTCGGCTGGAGCGATGTTGGAACTTGGGCTTCTCTTCACGATGAACTCACCCATCATCATGAAGAAAACATCGAAAAAGGCTTAAACTTGCTTTTAGATACAGAAGGTTCTTTAATATATAACGAAGAAAAAGAAAAACTAATCGCCTGTTTTGGATTAAAAGATCAAATAATAGTAAACACTCGCGACGCCCTCCTAATATGCCCAAAAAATAAAAGCGCGGATTTAAAAAAAATGATTGAAAAGATACAGGAAGAGAAGAAAAAATTTATGTAAATTTTTCGTAATCCGTAATCTGTAATCCGTAATCCGTAATTCGTAATTCGTAATCCGTAAATGGAATAAATTAATATTATAAAAATTCATTTTACGAATTACGAATTACGGATTACAAATTACAGATTACAACCTCCCCTCAAATCTAACCCTCCTCCATGCACCTCTCAAAACCACAAATCAAACTAAAACCATGGGGCAAGGAAATCTGGTTTGCCCACACTGATAAATATGCCGGAAAAATTTTAATTTTAAAAAAAGGCCACAGATACAGTCTTCAATATCATGAAAAAAAACAAGAAACCCAGTATTTATTAAAAGGAAAAATCAAATTTTCTATTGGCAAAGATCAAAATAATTTACAGGAAATTATTTTAAATCCCGGAGATAAAATTGATGTCACTCCACCCATTATCCACCGCGCCGAAGCTCTCGAAGATAGCGAAATCTTCGAAGTCTCAACGCCGGAATTAGATGATGTAGTTAAATTGGATGATGATTATGGAAGAAAAGGGAAAGGGAATGATGAAAAAGAAGATGAAACACTGAGCAAAACATAAATTGTAATCCGTAATCAGTAATCCGAAAAAGAATAATTTTATATTATTAAAAATTCAAATTACGAATTACGGATTACGAATTACGGATTACAAATTACGTATTACGAATCACAATATACATCTAAACAACATTTTTCAAAACATCGCAACTCTCTTCTCATTCCCCCTTCTTTCCCCCACTCAGGTTTTCTTGTAAAATATTGCGGTAAAATATTTTATTATTTATATCTAATATGATTCATAAAAAACTTCTCACAAAACTGATTGGAATCGTGCTTTTAGCCTTAATTACAGGCTTCATCGTATTACCAACAGAAGCGCAAAAAAAGATTTTGCCGTCGCTCGCAAATTCAAAATACCTTAAAGATCAAAATATTCATTTGGGACTGGATCTTCAAGGTGGAACCCGATTGGAATACAAAGTGGACTTACGTAAAGTACCGGAAGCTGATCAAAAAGCGATTATTGATGGAGTAACTGAAGTTATCAACTTCCGAGTAAACAAAATGGGAGTCTCTGAGCCGAACATTTATACTTCAAAAATCGGAGACGAACATCACATAATAGTGGAATTGGCAGGATTAAAAAAAGAAGCGGGAGAAACCGATGAAGATGTGATCAAAAAAGCAAAAGACCAAGTCGGAAAAACCATTCAATTGGAATTTAAAGAACAAAAAACAGAAATAGACCCCGAGGAAAAAGATAAAATAAAAAAACACGCGGAAGAAATTTTTAATAAAATAAAATCCGCTCCTGATCAATTTGCGTTTATAGGAAAAGAAGAAGAACAGGCAAACCTAGGAAAAGTTTTATATTTGGAACTTGAAAACGGATATTATAAAGATGATTCCAATCAAGGCTACAAAACACCTGAAACTTTATTTAATTTAAATGTTAACGAAGTATTGCCTGAACTCGTGGAAATAACAAAACAAGACAATGAGTTTGTTTTGGATGAAACCACAGGAAGCGTGGCCAATCAGGAAGGTTACGCGATTTATAAAGTTATTGAAAAAAATGAAGTGGATAGAAAAATTACAGAACCGAAAAAATTATTCGTAAGCCACATTTTGATTTCTTATCAAAGCGCTGAAAGAGCCATTGAGGGCATCACCAGAACAGAAGAAGAAGCCAAAAAAAGAATTCAGGAAATACAAGAAAAATTGAAAAACGATGGAGATTTTGCTGCTTTAGCCAAAGAGTATTCCGATGACGCAAGCAATAAAGATAAAGGCGGAGTATTGGATGAGCCTGTAACAAAAAAAGAAGATTTGGACGATCCGTATGTTGACGAATTCACCAACGGAGCATTAACTTTGGATAAAGAAGGCCAAATCAGCGATATCATAAAAACTTCTTTTGGTTATCATTTGGCTAAAGCTGATAAAATAACTCCTAAAGTTGATGAAACCAAAAAAGATACGAAACTGAAATTCGCTCGAATTTTATTTTCCACGAATCCTGATCCATGGAAAGAAACAGCATTAACAGGACAATTTTTCAAACATGCCGATGTTCAATTTGACGAAATGTTCAATCCTATAGTTAATATCAGCTTTAATGAAGAAGGAGCCAAATTATTTGAAGAAATCACAAAAAGAAATCTGAAAAAACCTGTAGCCATATTCGTTGGCGGCAGATTAATATCCGCACCGACAGTACAAGCGGAAATTAAAGGCGGAAACGCTATCATACAAGGCAGTTTTGACGTCGAAGAAGCGCAAGCCTTAGCCCGAGATTTAAATACCGGAGCCATTCCCGCGCCAATCATTTTAAGCGGCCAAATGAATATTGGAGCAACACTCGGTGAAGACGCGCTTCAAAAAAGTTTATCGGCCGGAATGTGGGGAATAATAATTCTTGCTCTATTTTTAATAATCTATTACCGCGCTTCCGGAATATTGGCAGTGCTCGCATTGGCAATTTACGCTTTATTATTCATATTCTTCATTAAAATCGCGCTTCCTTATGGCCTCGCGATGGTAATTTCATTGATAATTTTCAGCATAATTACAGCAATAATTGTCAAAAGTCACGATTCAGGTTGGGAAAAATTAATATCATTCATGCTTGCCTGCTTCATTTTATTCTTTGTCTCCTTCTTATTATCAAATCCTATCGTGCTTACATTAGCCGGTATTGCCGGTATTATCCTTTCAATAGGTATGGCTGTTGATGCCAATATTTTGATTTTTGAAAGAATCAAAGAAGAATTAGCGGAAAAAAAGCCTATCGAAGCAGCGATTGAATTAGGTTTTTCACGAGCATGGAGCTCAATCCGCGATTCAAATTTCTCCACACTTTTAACCTGCGCGATTTTACTTTATTTCGGATCTTCAGTAATCAAAGGTTTTGCCTTTAACTTGGCAACCGGAATTCTTGTTTCCATGTTCACCGCGATCGCAATCACGAAAACATTCTTAAAAACAGCAATCGCAGCTAAATTTCTACAAAAACAAGCTTTATTTATCGGAGGAAAAACTCATAAAAAAGAAAAAGAAATCGCTTTCATTCCAAATCGTCGCAAATGGTTCGCATTCTCATCAATTCTGATTGTAATAAGCTTGCTGGCGGCTCCAATATTGGGATTGAACCTGGGAATGGATTTCACGGGCGGGACATTAATGGAAATTCAATTTGCCAAACAAACAACTCCTGAAGAAATAAAAAATATCTTAAAAGAAACAGAAGACGAATTAAATAAAAATTTGGCTGAAACCAATAAAATCTCTTTATTGTCAAAAGCTTACGCGCAAGTTGAGGAAAACAAAAATTCCACAGATATTAAAGAATCCACACCAACGGAAGATAAAAAAATGGAAACAGTAATAACAAAAATAGATTTTGGCACCCCTTCCGTAACTTCAAGCGCAAATAATACTTTCACTATCCGCATAAAAGATATTGATGAAGCAACACATGAAAAAATTTTAGCGGCATTGGATACTAAAATTGGTGTAATGGAGGAGAAAAAATTCACAACCATCGGCCCTGTTGTTGGCAGTACCTTAAAACAAAAAGCATTGACTGCGTTAGGAATAGCTATTGTAATGATGGTTTTATACATCGCATTCGCTTTCCGTAAAGTACCAAAAAGAATTAATCCATGGAGATTCGGCGCCAGTGCAATTTTCGCCTTAGTTCATGACGTAATAATAATATTCGGATTATTTGTAATCTTAGGTAAATTTTTTGACGTGGAAATGGATATATTATTTATCACAGCCATTTTAACCATTATCGGATATTCGGTAAACGATACTATCGTTGTATTTGATCGTATCCGTGAAAATTTAAAACATCAAAGTCACAACGATACTTTTGAAAAAATCGCCAACAAAGCCCTAAATCAGACTTTAGGAAGATCCATCAACTCTTCTCTCTCAACATTGTTTACTATCGTCGCTCTATTTCTATTCGGAGCCATCTCAATCAAATATTTTGTGCTTGCGCTAATCTTTGGTATTACAATCGGAACTTACTCATCAATCTTCATCGCCGGCCCGATTTTGGTTGAATGGAATAAATTAAGAGAAAAAAATAAGTAAGTTATTTAAAAAAACATAAAAAAAGCCCGGAGATTTCAATCCGGGCTTTTAACATTAATGGACTCACTTTTATTATTCTTCCTCTTTTATTATTTCATCAGCCTCACCTGTTGCTCCGGCAATTTCCGCTACTGCTGAAGCGACTTTCGCGGCCTCCGCTCTATTCATCAAATCATTACAATGATATTTTCCTGATTCTCCCTTACCTGCAACAACACCTAAATTATACAAATATTCAATTTGCCAATTCCATGCGCAAGCTGAAATATCCGGAAAATGAGGTTTTGTTGGTTCTTCAGGGAATACTTCTAACGCGGTAACAAAAAATCCTGCCAAATTATCACGACTTGCAGGCTCTCCGGCTTGATTTTTAACCAAATCAATTACTCTTTCAAAAGCTTTAGCCAATTCTTCATTCCCGGCTTTCACAGCTTCTTCTTTTGCTTTTACAGCTATATCAATATAAGTTTGATACCATGTTCCGCCTTTAGTCTCGTCAACCGGACCATATTTATCCGCCAAACCTGTTCCGAAAACCGCCATTTTCCATAAAGCGGCATTTGTAACATTGTCTGAAGGTCCATACATACCTGTTTTTTTACCTAAAGCATCTTTATATCCATTAACTATTCCATATTGCAAAGATGCTTGAACATAAGGTAAAAACCAAGTTGCTTTGCCTCCTGTGGTTTGTGGCACATCCTTAAATGGAATTGTGCCTTCATTATATTGTTCAGCCGCAACTTCAGGAGTTTCGGAAGTCTCTTGTTTTTCCACTTCCTTCTGAAGTTCTTCGGCGTTATCTTCAGCCATTTTTTCTACTTCTTCTTCAAGATTGGCATCATCAATAACTTTCTGACATTCTTCCTGAGTTTCACAATTTTCAAAATCTTCACTATTCGCAACTTCCTCTACAGCTTTAGCCATAGCTTCAGCCTGTTTATCAACAACTTTTGCAATCGAATCCAATTGAGATTTCGATAAAGCATAATCCTCACCAAACATCATATTTACAACATTCTGCATATAAATTGCTGTTGACGCGCTTACTGCGGCCAATGAAGCAACTTTCCACGGAGTAGCGTAACTTCTGAACCATCTTGCTGCTTTTCTGGCAGAAGAAGCCACCAAATAAACTTTCATAATATTCGGTGTGTTCTGCCACGCAAAAGTACCGCTAAGAACACGAATACCATGAGGCACATTACCGCTCACATTTGTAAATTGACTCAAACCAAAATCTTCATGAGAGCTATAAACTTTATCAAATACAACATTTGCAGTCTCTATTTCAATTTTTGATTTTTCTTTAACGATTTCTTTCAAATCTTTATTCACAAATTCATTTTCATCTGAATCTAAAGCTGATTCACCGGTATTGGAATCAAGACCTGATTCACCTGATGTTGGATTAAGAGCGCTTTCTCCGGTCAATTCACTATCACCTGTAGAAGCCAACTTAAAGCTGACAGATGCCGGAACTTCAGCATCTGAAGCTCTTTCAGGCAAATTTTTTGCTGAAATTTCTTCAACCCTTACATGCAAACCTCTTTGCTGAAAAGGCAAAACATCCTCTCCATAATTTCTCCTACCTTCCAAAGCAACGATCATACCATCAAAATCTTTTCCAACAGTGGATAAAGAAATTATTTCATCAGTAGCTTTATCCTCTCCTTTTACAACTTTATCAATATGCAATTCATTATCTTCATAATATAAAGTTCCAACAAGGCTCATTCGAAGATCATTCGCGTTCTTTTGACCGACTTTCACAATATAATCACGATAAGTTTCTTCAAGATCAGATGAAGATTCCACTTTATTCTCAACATCTCCCCAAGTAACAAAAACCAATTGAGTTCGAAATTTATCGAAATTACCGCGAGCTGTGTCGTAATTAATAATATCAGCATAAACAGTTCCCTTATTCTGATTTCCCAAATCTAAAGTTTCATCTAAAAAAAGAGCTTTATCTTGCAATTCTTTGAATGTATATTCACCTTTATGCTGATCGCTGTTTATGGAAAATTTAATTTCTTCTTTGGATTTTAAAATCGGCTTCCAATAAAGAATTTGTACGCCATCACAATTACCATCCGTTTTTGAAACAACTGAAACAGAATTCAATTGATCTGCGCCTCTATTCTTACCACGCACGATTTTATCTTCTTCAGCCTCAATTTGAATGCCTTTTTTAATCAACAAACGACCTTCGTTAACGGAAATTAACTGATTCCAATCAATGCTTTCCCCGACTTTTGAACTGCACCATGCGACCCTCATAGTAAAAGGCTCGGCAGGAGGTTCTCTTTTTATCAATTTGTCTTTAGCTTCTTTTACCGCATCTTTAACGCTCGAATTATCCACGGATTCACCGGGTGTAAAAATTTTTGTTCTCGCAAAAGCAGCATCAGTAAGGAATGTTGAAAAAACAAAAATCATCCCCACTAACAAAGCTATTTTTTTGTTTAAACTATGCATTGCGCGATTAATTAGGATATACGAAAAAAATATATATTAAATAAATTTATTTTTAATTAATGAAAAAATTATTCAAAGCTAATAAAATTTACGAAATCAGAATATATAAATTACATCAAATAATTTAACATAAATTCTAAAAATAATTAATTATTTTTAATTTTTATGATACTTTTTGTATGTTAAAAACAATCAAACATGTACGCCCGAATCATAACATTCAATACAAAAAGCCTTTCTCCGGCTTTAACTTACAAAATCCCTTCATCTTTGGAAAAAAATTTGAAAGAAGGAGATTTTGTAATAATCCCCATACAAAATAAATTCCGCCACGGAATAATCATTGAAAAAACTGAAAAAGAACCGAATTTCCCCACAAAAAACATTCAAAGCAAATTAAATGATTTTATTTCTTTAACAAAAGAACAAATTTCCATATGCAAATTTGTCGCGAAATATTATTTTTGCAACGAAGAACAAAGCTTAAAGCTATGCCTGCCACCGAAATTTTGGCAAACGCCGAAATTAAAACATATCAACGACACGGAAATTCAAGCTCCGATTTTAAAACAACAAAAAAACTTTGTGATTACTTCGGACTCTCATAAATTATCTTCCAAACAACAAGAAATTTATCAAAATATAATTGATTATCCGGGCAATTCTCTATTATTTGGAATAACCGGTTCCGGAAAAACAGAAATCTATCGAACTTTAATAAACCATTACATTGAAAAAGGCCATCAGGCTTTACTTTTAGTGCCGGAAATATCTCTCACCCCTCAGTTGATTGAATACTTTTATTCCCAATTTCAGGAAAAAATCGCTTTAATCCACAGTAAAATTTCACCCACTGACAAAATTCATGAATGGCATCGTGTCAAAAATGGAGAGGCAAAATTAATTATCGGCTCACGTTCAGCATTATTCATGCCTTTTAAAAATTTAGGAGTGATTATAATGGATGAAGAACACGAATGGACTTATAAACAAGAAAGCACCCCCAGATACCACGCAAAAAAAGTAGCGGAAAAATTATGTGAAAATTTTTCCGCAAAACTTCTATTGGCCAGCGCCACTCCAAGCATTGATTCATATTTTGAAGCTCAAGAAAACAAATACAATTTATTGAAACTTCCGGAAAAAATCTATAAACAAATAAATCCCGATAAAAATTCGCCTCAAATGAATATCCAAATCGTGGATATGAGGGATGAACTAAAGAAAAAAAACTTTTCAGTTTTCAGTGAAATATTACAAGAAAAACTGACAAAAAATCTTAAAGAAGGCAAACAATCAATATTATTTTTAAATCGCCGAGGCTGGTCAAACGCGATTGTCTGCCGCGATTGCGGCTCCGGCCTGAACTGCCCTCATTGTGAAATACCTCTCACGGTACACAAAAACGGAAAAACACATCATCTTATCTGCCATTATTGCGGAATAATTAAAAATATCCCGACCTTTTGTCATAAATGTGGATCAATCCGGATCAAAACCATTGGCGCAGGTACTCAAAAAATACAGGAAGAATTGGAAAAACTCCTTCCAACAGCAAAAATACTCCGCGCTGACCGCGACACAACCACCCGAAAAGACGCGTTCAAAAATATATACAATGCTTTTAAAGCGCGAAAAGCCGATATATTGATTGGCACACAAATGATTGGAAAAGGACTGGATTTACCTGACGTCAATCTGGTTGGCGTTATCCTTGCTGATGTCGGCCTTCATATACCGCATTTCAGAAGCCAAGAAAGAACATTTCAATTAATAACACAAGTCGCGGGCCGAACCGGTCGCAGAGATATAGAAGGAGAAGTGATTATTCAAACCTACTCGCCAACCAACATCGCCATTAAAACCGCTGCTAATCAAGATTTTGAAACATTTTATCAAAAAGAAATTGAAAACCGAAAAAAACTTTCCTACCCTCCATATTCACAAATAATAAAAATACTTTACGAAGACATAGACGAAAAAAAAACCTTAAAAAAAATTTCAGACTTGGAAAAAAGTTTACAAGATTTCCTCGAAGAATATCAGAAAACAAAAAATGAGAAAGATCATCACGAAATATACTCCTCTCCCGCCATGCCAAGCAAAATAGCCAACAAATACCGCCATCAAATAACAATAAAAGCCACCAGCCCGAAAATATTTTTCCCCTTGCTCCCCACAGGTAAAAAATGGAAAATTGACATTGATCCGATATGAATTAGAATAGTGATCAGCAATCAGGAACGAAATACATTATTCCTGATCGCTGATCACTGATAACTGATCACTAACCCACCCCCATGCGCATCCTCTCCGGCATGCAATCCTCAGGCAAACCGCATCTTGGTAACTACCTCGGTGCCATGCGACATCACATTAATTTGCAAGATAAAAATGAGTGCCTTTATTTTATTGCTGACTACCATTCATTAACCACAGTCCGCGACCCTGATATTTTACGCCAAAACATATTGGAAATCGCTTTAGATTATCTTGCTCTCGGAATCGATCCTGATAAAGCAGCTTTTTTTCGCCAAAGCTCCGTGCCGCAACACACCGAATTATGCTGGATTTTAAATTGCATCACCTCTATGGGATTAATAGAAAGAAGTCATGCCTGGAAAGATGCGAAATCCAGCAATAGAAAAGATCCCACAGTCGGACTTTTTGATTATCCGGTACTAATGGCCGCAGATATTCTCATGTACAAACCGGACAAAGTCCCCGTTGGCAAAGACCAAAAACAACACATTGAAATCACCCGCGATATTGCCCTTAAATTCAATAGTACTTTTGGTGAAACTTTTAAAATTCCTGAAGAGATGATTGACAATTTAACAGCCGTAATCCCCGGAACCGATGGCGAAAAAATGAGCAAAAGCTACGGTAACGTAATTGAAATATTTGCTGACGAAACCATTCTGAAAAAACAGGTAATGAGCATCCAAACCGACTCCACACCTTTAGAAGAACCGAAAAATCCAAAAACATGCACAGTATTTAAAATTTATTCACTATTAGCTGAAAAAAACGAAATCGAAGATCTAAAAAACAAATACTTGAAAGGCGGATTTGGTTATGGAGATGCGAAGAAACTACTATTAACAAAAATACTCGAAACCTTCTCCCCTTTCAGAAAAAAAAGAATTGAACTTGAAAGAAATTTAAGCTATGTTAATGACGTACTGAATGAAGGTGCGAAGAAAGCCCGAAAAATAGCAGAGGAAACCCTAAAAGAGGTAAGAGAAAAAGTAGGGCTGGAGTAAAAAATTAAAAATTTTAAACAATAACTATCAATGTATAAATTGGTAATTAGTAATTTGTAATTCAGAATGACAATAACACCGCTCTAATTACACCTAATCAAACTTAATCCCCCCCATGCAAACAAAATACATTTTCGTTACCGGAGGCGTGTGTTCATCCTTGGGAAAAGGCATTGTTTCCTCATCTATCGGCACACTACTCAAATCAAGCGGATATTCAGTGTTTTTACAAAAATTGGATCCTTATTTAAATGTGGATCCCGGAACCATGTCCCCTTTTCAGCATGGAGAAGTTTTCGTCACGGATGATGGCGGAGAAACTGATCTTGATTTAGGCCATTACGAACGATTTATCGACACAAATCTGACAAAACAATCCAATGTTACAACCGGAAAAATCTATAGCGAAGTTTTAAACCAAGAGCGAAACGGCGATTATCTCGGAGGGACAATCCAAATTATTCCTCATATAACCCAAAAAATTAAAAATAAAATAACTGATGCCGCAAAAGTAAGCGGAGCGGATTTTGTAATAGTCGAAATTGGCGGTACAACGGGCGACATCGAAGGCCTCCCCTATCTTGAAGCCATCCGCCAAATGAGAAACGAATTAGGTCAGGAACGCACATTGTTTGTGCATTTAACACTGCTCCCTTACCTAAAAGCAGCCAAAGAACTGAAAACAAAACCAACACAAGCTTCAGTTAGAGAACTAAGGTCAATAGGTATTCAACCGAATTTCATCATGGCCAGAACAGAACATAACATACCACAAAATATTATCCAAAAAATCGCTCTTTTCTGCGATGTAAAAAACGAATTTGTAATTCCCTGTCCAACCGTGAAAAGCATTTACGAAGTTCCTTTAAGACTCGAAAAACACAAAATGGCCGAATTAATTGCCGAAAAATTAAATTTAGACGAAATTAAACCAAACCTGAAAGAGTGGGAAGGATTAATAGAAAAAATTTACGCCGAAAAAGAAGATTTAATAATTGCTTTGGTTGGAAAATACACAAACTTGGAAGATGCCTATTTAAGCGTTATAGAATCATTGAAAATAGCCTGTTATCACGAAAATAAAAATTTAAAATTATTATGGATAGACTCGGAAAAACTCGAACAGAACGACGAAAACGCATGGAATGAATTAAAATCAGCTAAAGGAATTTTGGTCCCGGGAGGATTCGGAGTGCGCGGAATCGAAGGAAAAATCAAAGCCGCGAATTACGCCCGCGTTAACAAAATCCCCTATTTAGGTTTATGCTTAGGCATGCAAATCATGTGTATCGAATACGCCAGAGAATATTTACATGATAAAGAAATCACTTCCGAAGAATTCGACGAAGAAAAGAAAATTAATCCCTCTAAATACATAATCCACTTCCTGCAAGGCCAAAATCACCAAAGAGCCAAAGGCGGAACATTACGCTTGGGAGCATACCCTTGTACTTTGATCAAAGGCACAAAAACTTACGAACTTTACAACCAAGATGAAATCTCCGAACGCCACCGCCACAGATTTGAATTTAACAATGATTATCGCTCAAAACTGGCTGATTCAGATCTCCAAATAAGCGGAATTTATAAACAGGAAGACCTAGTGGAAATCACGGAAATAAAAAATCATCCCTTCATGATGGGCAGCCAATTCCACCCGGAGTTTAAATCCAGACCAAACAAACCGCACCCGATGTTTCATGGATTTATAAAAGCAGCGATTGAGAGATAGCGATCAAATGACAGTGAGTAGTTACCCTCCCCTTGTTAAACCCCCAAACATACACTATTGTATTAACTGGTATTTTTGCTAATTCGTAATCACACCAATCACTTCCCAATGTCCTTCTTTCAATACATCGCAGTTAACAAAGAAAATAAGCAGTTAACCGGGACCATCAACGCTCCTCAAATTCAAGAAGCGCGCAATGAACTTAATGCTTTGGGATTTTCAATTCTCTCGATTTCAGAAATAGATGAAGCAACATATCAAAAATTACGCTCCAACAAATCAAAATTCGCATTTTCAGCTTTCGACAAATTAGGCAAAAAAATCATTGGAACCATTGTCGCGGATGACAAATATCAAGCTTACAAAAGGCTTAACCAAGAATATTCATTTAATGTGATATCCCTGGTCGCTGAGAATTCAAGCCCTGAAAGTAAAAAAATGGAAATATCGCGCGGACTTGAAGATCTGAAAAGCTTATATCAAATTGAACAAAAACAAAAACAAGAAGAATTATCAAATGTTAAAGCTGATGTGATTGAAGATAAAAAAGAAAATGAAGATCAAAAAAGAAAAGAACTTGATCAAAAAATCAAACTGATTCTTTCCAAAATTGACGAAATTTTGACAACTTACTCAAATGAGCTGAACCAAACAAAAGTAAAAGAAATAAAAATTCTTGTCAATAAATTAATCCGCATTAAAAGCAGCACAAATACGGAATTCATTGAACAAACCTGTGAAGAATTATTAAAAAAAACCCAAGACCAAGAACTATTTTTAAAAAATTCCCAAAAATTTGATGACAAAAACAAAATAAATCTTGAAACCAAAAAATTATTAATGGATCTCCATCACAAAGGAAAAAGCCGTCCCTCTTTTTTAACATCTTTAAACCAAAACATTGATAGGATGCGGAATAAAAAAGATTCAAGCATAAGTAAAATATTTTCACCTTTCCTCTCCCGTTTAATGGCTGCCTTACAAGAACCGGACGAGGTTAAATTAATGAAACTTCAACTGAAAAATATAAATTCCCAAATATTAACATATCTGAAAATTTATCTAACCTCTTCAAAAGAAGAAAAAAATCAAGTTACCGTAAATTTAAAAAATTTATATTCCCAAAGAAAATTATTCATCTACAAAATCAAAAAGCTAAAAAGCAAATACAAGGAAACAAAAGAAAAACAAATTTCATTTTTATATTCAATCTATGCGGAAGCAAATCTTTTCACCGGCTGGCTTCTTTTTTTCTATCTCTGTCTTTACTTTTTGGCCGGTTACAGCCAAACAAAAGAATTAACATTCATTCCCGAATATTTGCGCGATTTATATCAAATTTCATTTTTAAAAAAATTCCTCTTAATAATTTTCACGATTCACGCGTTCACCAGTATAAAAATAAATTATTTTGCTAAAAACAATCTCATCTCCATAGTTTTCATTCCGCTTTCAATTTTCATATCCATTTTTTTATTAAGTAATTTTTAGCCCTTGCATCCAATTCTATTTAAAAATTCAATATTTGAAGTAAGTTCATTATGGTTTATTACAACAATAGGGATAATCATAAGTTTCAATTTTTTCTTAACCCAAATTCGCAGAAAACGCTTATCTTATAAACTCATCATTAAAAACCAGTTTTATTTAATAATCGGCGTAATTCTTGGAGCTCGCATCGGCGGAATCATCAGTAACTGGTCATTTTACGAACCATTTAATTTCTTTCAAAAAATCATCAGTTTTTTCCGCATCTGGGATAATCAAATGTCTCTTTCAGGCGGAATTTTAACGTTTATACTCCTCCTATTATTATTTATAAAACTGTACGAAGATGAAAATTTCGGCCGTTGGATGGATGTTACCGCTCAATCCGTATTAATACTTTATTTTTTTCACTCCATTGCCAATTATTTCGAAGGGCAAGAATATGGTCGGGAAACCGCCTTGCCCTGGGCTGTAATACCGGAGAATACCAACGTCAAATACGCCGTACCAATTCACCCGACACAAATTTACGCCGCGATTTATATCTTAACTATTTTTTTCAGCACTAATATATTAACAAAAAAAATAGAATTCTTTAAAACTCCCGGCTTGCAAGCCGTCCTTATATTCATCGGCTATTCCGGATGCAAATTCTTGGAAAGCTTATTGCGTGGAGATGATGTCATCACAATTCTCAATATTCGATATGATACTTTTTTCAGCTTTCTATTTTTTATTCTTGGCATTATAATTCTTACAGTTTTATTATCCAAAATTAATCAGGAATTTGCTGAAAAATTAACAGCATATAAAATTAAATCAAAAAAAATCATCCAAAAATCAATTAATAAATTTAAAAAAATAACCACTAAAAAATCATGAAAGCATTTAACTATTTTTTTGACTTCTACCCCGCGCAGGATAATTTTTTTCTCCTGATAACCGCCGGATTTTTCCTCCTTGCTTTCATCAGCTCCATAATCGTAAAAAAACAAATTAAAAAACATAATCGAAAAGACCCTGTCAACAAACTATTCAAAAAATTCCCGGGAAAATTACAATATATCACGATTGTAGGTCTAATTATGCTTTCATTCCGCTATCTTGGCATACCATACATCACTCCGCGTTCATTATTCATTCTAATAGCGCTTTTTGTTATATACATCAGTGTAAAAGAATTTTTCAAATACCAAAAAACTCTCCCTCAAGAAATCGAGAAAACAGTAAAACAAACCGAGAAAAACAAATATCTACCGGGCAAAAAGAGAAAATAACTACTTCACATCCAAAATCTCAAATTTCACCACTCCTACCGGTACGAACACCTCGATTTTATCACCGATTGTCTTCTCCAAAAGCGCGTTTCCAATTGGAGATTCATTGGAAATCTTTCCATCAAAAGGATCTGCCTCGGTTGAACCGACTATTGTATATTCTACAACCTTTTTAGTGTCATCATTCAAATACTTTAATGTAACTTTGGTACCTAATTGTACAATTCTTGCCACCACTTTATTTGAAGCGATAACCTGAGCGTTTTTAACCATTTCTTCCAATTCCAAAATTCGACCTTCAGTAAAAGCTTGTTCATTTTTAGCGTCTTCATATTCGGAATTTTCGGAAAGATCACCATAACTGATAGCTTCTTTGATTCTCTCGGCAACTTCTCGACGCTTTACCATCTTTAAAACATCCAACTCCTCAGTAATTGATTTTAAACCTTCTTTGGTTAAAAGAGTGGTTTTTTGATCAGCAATACTTTTTCTTGTTGCTTCATCTTTTTTAGAATCTTTTTTAACAAATTTTTTAGCTGTTTTAGACATAAATTATTTATAAATTATGGATAAATATTAGTAGTTTTTTATTTTAACACTGGTAGGATGTTCTTTCAACTTCTGCAAAACCTTGGCTTCAATCTGACGAATACGCTCTCTTGTCACTCCGAATTCCTGTCCCACTTCTTCCAAAGTATGCCCAACTCCATCAATCAAACCGAATCGCATTTCAATTATCTTTTTCTCTCTTGGCGACAAATACTGCAACATTTGATGAATATTCTCTTTTATAAGCTGCCTGTTAGTGGCTTCGGAAGGAGACAAAGCCTCATCATCCTCAATAAAATCTCCCAATTTACTATCCTCTTCAGCTCCAACAGGAGCCTCCAAAGAAACTATATCCTGAGAAATCTTCAAAATATGACGCACTTTTTTCACATCCATATCCATTTCCGCCGCGATCTCCTCAACTAAAGGTTCACGATTTAATTCCTGCACCAAACGTCTCTGCACATGAGTAAGTTTGTTGATCGTCTCAACCATGTGAACGGGAATACGGATCGTTCTTGCTTGATCCGCAATCGCTCTTGTTATAGCTTGCCTAATCCACCAAGTCGCGTAAGTTGAAAATTTAAATCCTCTATTCGGATCAAATTTTTCAACAGCTCTAAACAAACCGATGTTTCCTTCCTGAATCAAATCAAGAAAAGAAAGACCTCTACCAATATATTTTTTAGCTATACTTACAACCAATCTCAAATTCGCTTCAGCCAATTGCTGCTTCGCTTTCTGATCACCCTTGGCGATTTTCCGAGCCAATTCAGCTTCTTCTTTAGCCGTTAACAAATCAACCTTCCCGATTTCGCATAAATACATTCTAATGGAATCATTTGAAACTTCTTTTATATCCATGTCTTTCCCTGCACCCTTTTTCTTGCCTTTAGGTTTAACCGGTTTAACAACTTCAATTTCTTCCAAAACCAAATCATCATCCAACAGAAGATCATCTTCAACAACTCCTTCCTCTTGTTTCGCCTTCCAAATCAAAGCATCTTTAACATCAATAACCTCAATTCCCAGGTCAAAAAATAATGTATAAAGTTCATCAAGCATGTCCAAATCTGTCTCCACATTGGGTACAGCCTTCAAAATTTCCTGCTGAGTAACGAATTTATGCTCTTTTCCTTTTTTAATTAAATCTTGGACTGCCTGAGGAAATTTTTTAATTTTATCATTAACCGGGTGAGAAATAAATTTCCTCGTTCTTGCCATAAAAAAATATAATTAAAGAATTCAATAATTTTTTTGTACTCTAAATACTTATAAAACTATCTTCATAATATTGCAATAAGTTTTTGTACCAATAAGTCATTTTAATCAAAAAAACCTCTTAAATACAACTAAAATAGACAAAAAGCAGAAAAAAGACATTGACAAAAAAATAAATTATTTCTTTTTGACAAGAATTTTTAATTTAAATTAATATTTTAAAAAATACAATTACGCAATTTTCAAAAAACATCTATTTCAACAATTTATAATATTCATCCAAAAGCTTCAACTCCTTCTCTTTATCCCCATTCTCTTTGGCCATCTTCATCTCTGACAAAATCCCTTTTCTTTTGTTTGCAAAATAATTTAAATTGATTCTATTCAATGTATCCAATAAATCTTTCTTAATTATATCGGATTTAACACCCTCAAATTTTGATTCCAATTCCAGCATTAAAATTTTTAAACGATTTTTGAAATCTTCAGACAATAAATCCAAAATTTTCAAAGAAATACTCTCGTCAATAATCTTTTCTTGCTCATAATGATGCCATAAAGCTTTATATTCACCTTCCCAAATTCCGGAATTAATCAAAGAAGCGAAATCATGATAAAAATCAGGATATTGCAGCAAACCCGCAATGAAATAATCTTCCAAATTTACTTTTCGCTCGCTTTTCAAAAAACTTGTTCTCTGCCCTCTTTCATTATTCATATTTTTCTTCATTTCCTCGTAAATAAACTCCGGTTTCACATTAAATCGATTGGAAATTTTCTGTAAATAAGATTCAACTTCAATGGGACTTTTCACTTTTTTTATCAAGTTAATTAAAAATTTTAAAACTTCATTTTTACTTTTTCGTTTCAAATTGAATAAATTAAATTGTTCATCAAGATAAAAATCAAAATAATCTTTCGCTTCTTTTATGGCCTGAGTCCATAAATTCGGATCTTTTTTTATTAATTCATCCGGATCTTTCGCTTCTTCAAAACTGATTATTTTAATATTGACCTGAAAATCTTGCGCCGCAAAACAAGCGCGAAGCAATGCTTCTTTGCCCGCATTATCCTGATCAAAACAAAAATAAATATTTATGGTATATCTCTTCAAAAATTGAATCTGATTAACTGTTAAAGAAGTACCGCTACTCGCCACAACATTTTTAACACCGGCTTGAAACGAAGAAATAACATCCAAGTTTCCTTCCATCACAATCACAAAATCCTCCTTCCGAACACTTTCCTTTCCCTGCGAAAATCCGAATAACACTTCACTTTTATTATAAATATGAGTATCCGGTGAATTCAAATATTTCGGATTATCATTATCATCTAAAACCCGCGCCGAAAAACCCACAACTTTATCTCTCTGATTAAAAATCGGCAACATTAATCTATGACGAAACCGATCAAAAGTTTTACCATCAAAATTGCCTTGAGACAATACTCCGGAAGCGATTAAATCTTTTTCGCTATAACCTTTTTTTAATAATTCATTTTTTAATGCTTGAAATTCATTCAGACTACAACCGATTTTAAATTTCTTCGCGGTTTCCAAATTTATTTGCCTTTTTTCTACATAATTTAAAGCTTCCCTACCTCTTTCCGAATACAAAATTTGTTCAAAATATTCCGCTGCATTTTCATTTATTTCAATCAAAACATTTTTATCCTCTGAAGTTTTTAACGGCGAAAAGCTTTTCATTACCTTTCGCGCATCCAGCCCCGCTTTTTCAGCTAAAATTTCCACTGCTTCTTTAAAATCAACCCTTTCAATTTCTTCAATAAACTTAAAAATATCTCCTCCCTTATTACAACCAAAACAATAAGCCATTTGCTTTTCCGGACTTACAATAAAACTTGGTGACTTTTCCTGATGAAAAGGACACAAACCCTTAAAATTTCTACCCGCCGGTTTAAGCTGAACATATTGACGCACCAAATCCTCTATTGAAATACGATTTTTTATCTGATCAATAACATCCATAATAAAAAGAAAAATATAATTGTGTGCAAAGAATAAAGAAGAATGGATATGTAAGCAAGTTAGGATTCGTAATCACTTCACTTCCCTCCTCACCACCCAAACTCCCAAAAAAATCATAATAATAATTAAAACAATCATCGCGATACTTTTTGAAAGAGCGTTATCCAAAAAAAGCGCGACCACTCCAAAAGACAAAGAAAAAAAATACATCATCAAAAGTGCTGATCTTTGAGAGAAACCTGCTTTCAATAAACGATGATGAAAATGCTGCAAATCTCCTTTTAAAGGACTTCTACCCTGTTTCAACCTTCTCGCGACAACCCAGACCGCGTCCAAAATCGGTACCCCCATTACTAAAATTGCCGTAGCCACTTTTCCGCCTGAAAAAATCGCCAAAACAGCGATCATAAAGCCCAAAAACATACTACCGCTATCACCCATTAAAATTTTAGCCGGATAAAATTCAAATAAAACAAAAGCCATGGAAGTACCCGCCAAAATAATACTCAAAGATGCCACTTGCGTTTGATCAATATAATGCATTCCTTCCCGCGTGCTTAAAAAAAACAAAATCAAAAAAGCTATAAAAGAAATCCCGCTGGCCATGCCATTCACACCATCCATCCAATTTACAGTATTCATCATCCCCAGAACCCAAACAATCGTAAATAAATCCGCAAAAATAGTAATATTATATATAATATTTCCGAATTTAACAGGAATCTGCCAACTTTCCAAATTAATCAAACCATCAAAAGGACTCCTCACAAAATCAATACCGATACCGGACACAATCAAAGTCAAAGCCGCTAAAAACTGAACAAACAATCGCAATTTTGGGCTTAAATTATAAAAATCATCCAAAAAACTGACAAACACAATCAAAAAAGCACCGGCCAACAAACCCAAAATATGTTTATCAATATCTAAAAATATTAAAATTAAACTGACAAAAACAATGAAAATCAAAATTCCTCCACTATAAGGAATGGATTTTCGGAATAAACCATATTTAGCAGGTTTATCCATTAATTTTAATAACGGGAATATCTTCAAAGCCCCTAAAATCAAAATTAGAGTAAGAAAAAAGGAAATTAAAAAAATGAAAAAATAGGACATGATTTGTTAGATTTTTAATGTTTTACTGATAAAAACCAATTTTTCCTGAATTAATAATAAAACCGGAATCCGAAAACTCATAGCTTAAACTCCCCCACCCTCACTCGCCTCAAATCCCACAAATACCCTCCAACACCCAATTCTTCGCCAATATCATTAGCCAAAGACCTTATATATGTCCCTTTAGAACAAACAACTCTTATCTTTAAAATCTGATTTTCTTGATCAAAATTTAAAACTTCAAGTTCATAAATTTTCACTTTCTGTGGTTCCAATTTAACCTCCTGACCGCTCCTCACCCGATCGCTCGCCCTCACCCCTTTAATCTTTTTAGCTGAATAAATAGGCGGTGTTTGTAATATTTCCCCTCTAAAAACATCTAAAATTTTTTCATCTACAATCTTCAGTTTTTCCTCATTCGCCTTGCTAATCGGCCCCTCACGATCAAAAGTTGCGCTTTTTTCCCCAAATTTGATTTCCGCGATATATTCTTTATCACCGTCAATACATTGTTGCAGCCGTTTCGTCCCTTTCCCCACTCCAATAACCAAAATCCCCGTAGCTAAAGGGTCCAAAGTCCCCCCATGCCCGATTTTTTTAACATTTAAAATCTTCTTTAATTTCCTCACAACATCAAAACTGGTCATGCCGATAGGTTTATCTACAGCAAAGACATCATTTTCAAGGTCGATATTTAAAGGAAGATTGAACATAAACTATATCTCCACCTTCACCTCTCTGCTCAACAACTCACGTATCACATTTCTGTCATCCCAAGGAATCTTATCTTCTCCAATCACAATCACTTCCTCGCCCCCCTTGCCTAAAACCAAAACCGTATCTTCCTCTTTCGCCATGGCCAAACCCAATTTAATGGCTTGCCTGCGATCAGTAACCTTCCAAAAATCCTCACCTTCTTTTCTTTTCATACCATTCGCAATATCTTCAATAATCTGAACCTGATCTTCAGTATAAGGATCATCATTGGTTAAAATTATTTTATCACAATAATTTTCCGCAATATGCCCCATTTCCGGCCTTTTCCCTTTATCTCTTCCCCCTCCGGTAGCCCCAAAAACAACAATTAAACTTCCTTTCGTGATAGGTTTAAAAATCTCCATAACTTTTTGCATCGCATCAGGTATATGCGCGTAATCAACAACAATATTAAATAACTGCCCTTCATCGATCAATTCCAATCTTCCGGGAACGGTTTCCATTTTTGCCAATGCTTTTTGAATCACATTTAAACTAATATTATGCGCGATTCCGGTAGAAATCGCGGCCAAAGCATTTTCAATATTAAATTTACCCGATAAAGGCAAAATAATATCCAAAGTTGAATTTGGAACTTTCAAAGTAAAAGTGGATTTATTAACTGAAAAATTCACATTCGCCGCAGTACTATCAGCTTTTGCAGTAAAACCATAACTGATCACTCGATCATAAAAAAATTTATTGAAATATTCAAAATTTTTATCATCTCTATTTAAAATTCCAACTTTCTTAATATGCGGCTTTCTCTTAAATTTATGCAAATTATCAAAAAGCAAACCTTTCGCTCTTCGATACTCTTCAAAACTGCCATGATATTCAATATGGTCCTTATCAACATTGGTCAAAACCGCTGTATCCACATTTATACCCCATAATCTCGACTGCGCCATAGCATGCGAAGTTGCCTCAATTATAGCCACATCACAATGTTCGTAAACCATATCTCTCAAAAGTTTTTGCAATTGAAAAGGACTCAAAGTAGTTTGCTTCGAACGATTTGACCAAACCTCATCCCCGATTCTAAACCGAACCGTAGTGGCCATCCCCACCTTTTTTCCGGCCTCCATCATGATAGCGGCAATCATATTGCAAGTCGTTGTTTTTCCATTGGTTCCCGTAACAGCAATAACTTCCATATTTTCAGATGGAAATCGCCAAATAATCGCGGCAATCACAGCCAAAATCTTATGATAAGTCAATCTAACGACACTATTATCAGGAAAAATCTTTTTTAAAAAATTCTTAATCCCGCTCATGATAATCTTAAAAAATATATAAAAACCACAAAAACTTTAGCAAAAAAACTCTTAAATTAGCAAGTGATTAAATGAATGTACGTACCCTCTCCACATCCTCCTCAATCTGCTTCTTCAATTCCTCCTCACTCTCAAACTTCCTTGACTCCCGAATAAAATTTCCTATCTCAAATTTCACTTTTTTTGCTTCACTCACCTCTTTTTCATCGCCTTTTTCCCAATCTATAACATAAAATTCCAAAGTTTCACCCATAACACCCATAGTCACCCTATGTCCAAAAAATACAGCGGATAATTTCTTTTTCTCCCCAAACCAAATAAATCCTTTATAAATTCCAAACTCATATTTAAAATCCTTAGGAATTTCCAAATTAACTGTAGGATATCCCAATTCTTTTCCCTTGCCTAAACCTTTAATAATTTTACTTTCAAAAATCATAAATATCATTCATTTCTAACACCCAAAATTCCCCCGACAATCAACCAAAACTGCAAAACCAAATCTTCCTGAAAATAGCCGCTATAAAAGAAAAATATAAATACTACGGACAAAAGCATACTTCCAAGTACCAATTGTAGCTTTGCTTGATTGATTGAGGAAAAAACTTTCTTAAAACTGACAAAAACTATACCTATTAAAAAAATCAAGCCAAACAAGCCGAAATTCAACAAAACTTCGATAAAAGTACTGAAATAATTGTGAGTGCTTAAAAGAGGATAATAATAAGCTTGTTTATTATTCAAATACTTTTCATAAAATAAATTCCAATTATCAAAACCTGCGCCAAGTAAAAAATTATCTTTAATCATATTTACCGAATTTTGCCAAACTTCCATTCTAATAGGCAAAAAAAGATTATTTTTTAATCCCATTTTCGGATTCACGTTCTGAAACTGTGTTGAAAAAATACCCATAAAAAGAACAATGCCCGCGAAAATCGCGATTATCTTTTCCAAATTCAACTTCCCGTCTTTAAAAATAATATAAAAGAAAAATCCCAGAAAAATAGCCATCCAATTCGTATAAATACACATAAAAAATAAAGCGGACACCAAAACGGACAAAGTCAGCCAATAAAAATAAATTCTCTTATGCATAAAAGAAATTCGAATAAATTTACTGATGTTTGACCAAAATCGTTGCAACAAACTCGATTTTTCCTCATTTCTTTCAATGATTAATAAACAATAAATCGTAATCGGAGTTAAATAAATACTGATTTTGTACAATGATACTATTTCCGCGTTCCAAATAAATTTCTGAAGCAAAACAGCAATTGCGATCACAATTCCGGAAATCAACATGGAATCCATAAGTTTCTTTAAAAATTCTTGAGAAATGGGCTTAAAAGAAAACAAACTCATTACATACAAAAAAGGCATCAAAACAAAACTTTTCGAAAAATTAATGTATTGCCAATCAAAACCATATTTTAAAATAGAAATCACAAGTCCCAATATGCCTGTTAGAAAGAAAAAATAAACAAGAATCATCCATTTTTCCTTATATGTTTTTAAAAAATCATCATCTTTAAATTTTTTCTTTCCAATTAATTCGACAATTCGAAAAATCGCGGTTTCATAAACCAAAATTTCCAACAAAGAAAAACTTATTCCCAAATTAACCTTTATCAAATAAGCAGGAAATAAAAAACTTAACGCGACAAACATTTCTTCCCTACCTTTTTTCCAACCATACAAACCAAAAACAAGCACAGAAAGAAAAACAATTACAAAATTTAAATTTTCCATCATAAAAAATTGATTTATTTAAATTAAATAAACAATCTTATTAGCTAAAAGGCAAGGAGAAAATCATCGTCGTAAGAGTAATTCGTAATTCGTAATACGTAATTCATAAATTGATTTTTTATTAAATTATTCCTTTTACGAATTACGGATTACGAATTACGGATTACGTATTCCTAAATCCCCTTCACCAAATCCCTCAAAACCATCTCCGGATCCTCGGATTTTGTAATTCCCGAAGCCAATAAAATTCCGCAAGCGCCTAATTTTAAAGCGATACGCACATCTTCGCCGGTTTTAATTCCCGCTCCAACAATCACGCGATCCCTCCCAATGGATTTAACAGCATCCCTGATAATATCCGGATTTGCTTTGGACACGGAAATATCACCACCAATAAGTTCCGGAGGTTCTATTGCCACAAAATCCGCATTTAACTTAGCGAAAGCCTCAGCCTCAATCAGAGATTCAGCGCAAACAACAGTAACCAAATCGACTTCTTCCGCCCGATCAATCTTTTTCTTGATTCTGGAAATATCAGCGACCCTATATTCAGAATGATTAATCAAAGTACCTTTTGCCCCTGCCTCTTTCACGGCCTCAGGCAAAATTCTGCCTGTCCCCGCCCCAAATGAAATCGGGTCAATATGCTGCGCGAAAACAGGGATGGAAACTTCCGAGGAAATAAAAGCGATATCCGTATGTTGCACAGCCACAACAAAATTCACACCGGTTTCTTTCGCCACCTTTTCATGAATTTTCGCCAGTTCCAAAGCGCGCCTGCCGTAAGCTCGTTCATAAGCCTTAAAATTAGTTATGATTATTGGAAGTTTCATAATTTTAAAAATTAAAAATGAAAATTTAATAATTTTTTTTAATCCCGTCTGCGGGACAATCTTCTTATGATAAAAAGTAAAGTATCCTAGGTAAAAAGGCAAGTATCAAAAACTTCCAATTGCTAAACTGTCAATTTCATATTATAATTATTAGATAAAAAAAATATATATATCTTTAAATTGCGATTTATTTAAAATCACAATTTCACCAAAAAAAATAACAAAAACAAAAATGAACATTCTTAAAAAGATCCTTCCTGAATTTATTTTGTTTCATGAAAAAAGATTAACCTTTGAAGAAACCGGAGAACGACAAGCAGAATTTACAAAAGAAAACACAAAAAAATATACAATCCAAAAAGGTGATACTTTAAGCGAAATAGCTAAAAAAGAAGGATTACCGGTAACTGCATTTACTCTACTTCAAGAATTTCACAATATACAAGTAGATAATAAAAAAAGTGGCGAAAAAATTACGGATCCAAGTAAAATTAGCGTGGGTAAAATTTTATATTTACCAACAAATAAAGAAGTTATTGCGAAGTATTTAAAAGAGAGGACTAAAATTATAAGTTCAACAACAACTGAAAAAACAAATATAAACGAATCCGTCAGAGTTACTGTTCAAGAAAAAATGAGCAATATAAAAGCAAAAGAGCATACAATTAGCAAAAATGAAAGTCTTATAACTCTTGCCAAAAAATACAATATTTCAGATTGGAGAAAATTAAAAGAATTTCACAATGCTCACGCAAAAAAAGAAAATAAAAAAAACGCTCCTTTAATTGGAGATAATAACCGAATTATAGCCGGAAAAATATTATATCTACCAGAAAGTGACACAGCAATGAAAGAGCTCGAAGAACAAATACCGGCAGCATACGTAGAACACTTCTGGGAAGGAAAAGAAGCTGAAAGAGAAGATTTAAAAAGAGTATCTCGAGAAAGGGTATTGGATTTTTCTAAAGCCTCTTCTGAAAATACTAAGAGAACTACAGTAATAAGAGAAACTGATCCTAACAAAGCAGCCGCAGCTCTACAAAAAAACGTAGATCAAGTCATGCAAGCAGCAAGACTTCAAACAGAAGCAATGAATGAGGATGTCGCTTATCAACAAGCATATCAACGCATGCTCGATGATATCGATAACTTTTCTCGTGAATGGAACAGTGGTTTTGGAAACGGATTTCAATATAAAACAGATCGAGGCGTAATGGGATGGTTCAACAATGATCTATATGATGAAAAAATGATAAAAAATACTCAAGGTAAAGATAAAAATGCCGACATATTACTTCACATTCAAGATACTACACATGAAACTTATTCAAAAGTTCTGACAACAAAAAAAGAAGGAACAGCTTTTGATAATCAAAAATTTTCAACTGAAGGTCTCCGATTTTTGAAAGATTCTGCTGTCGCAACCGCGATTGGTACTGCGCTTGCATCAGGAATTGGATCCTTAATTGAAGGCGATCCTAGACTCATTATTACACCGCTGGTTATGATAGGAGAAATTAAAACTGGACAAAAAGACATAGCAACATTAAAAGAAAGTGACATTCGTGAATTGGGTCTTTTCGAACACTACGTAAAAACCATGTATGCGATCGGAAATTTAATTGCCAAAGAAAAAGCCAAAGATCCAAAAAACCAAGATCAAGAAAAAATTAAAATGTTGGAAAAAGAATATCGCGAATATTCAGCCAGATTTCAACTTTTATTAAATCATATTGAGCGAGAAAGAAATAATACTTTAGAAGGATTACTTAATCAAAGATTAGATAATTTAAAGTATCAATCTGATGATTACAAAAAATACGAATATCATGATTCATTGGATCTGGCGATCATTCAAAATTTAGAACATACAAAAGCTGTCAAATACGTTGAGCTCGGTAAAGCTTTTAAAAAAGCGGATGAAGATGAAAAATCTGAAAAACTGAAAGCTCTAACAGATTTTGTAGAAACAGAAATCAAAGTATCAAAATCTATAGTCCAAAAATTTAATGAAGCTGAAAAATCAAGAGGCAACGAAAATGCCAAAGAATATTTTGCCAAAAAATTCAAAGAATACGATGATAAATTGAAAAAAGGAGAAGCAATTACAGAAGAGGATAAAAATCCACTTCTATATACAACATATCTTGATCCTCTAAAAATTGGGGATAAACGCGTAAAAGCCCAAGATCTACCAACTGGAGCTAAAGAAGCGGAAACTCTCGTTCAATATTCAACTGAAACTCTTGCCGCGGCTAGAGAAGGCAAAATATCTGATAAACATTTACTGACCGCGGATCAACAAAAAGAATTCACGTATAAAAAAGAAAAACTTGAAGAAGCGAAAAAAACGCAAAAAGAAGGATTAAAACCTATGGGAGAACACTTCGACGATGAAGCTTACAAACATAGAACACTCGGATGGTTCAGAGATATTTTCTGCGATATAGAACTTAATGAGAAAAACATTGATGCTGAAATTGCTAAACATGAAGGAAAAATTAAAAAATTAAGCGCGGAAGAGAAAAAATTAAAAGATGAAATAGAAACCAAAGCTAACACTGGAAGAAATGAAGTTGCCAAAGATTACGGTAAAAACGAAGTAGCCGATCAATCAAGCGAAGTCCTATTCGAAATTCTCAATAAGAAAGAAACAGAAGATCTCAAAGTATCAAAAGATTTAATGCAATTCCTTGGCGCTGTAATTCCTGAATTTGATAAAACAACTTATCTCGGAGGAAAAGACATAAAATCCCCGGAAAAATTCTATCGCACTTATTTGGAAATTGGCAAAGACCAATTCTCACCAAAAGGCAATGTTGACATTCGTTTCGCCCGATTAAAAAATGGCGAAATCATGGCAAAAGATCGCAAAATGTGGAATTTCTATGATCATAAAGGCTCAGAAATTGACGACTTATATAATACAATCTGCAACAAAATTTTCTCAAAATTAAAAGATTCCGGCATCTCATCTTTAAAAGAACTACAAGCTATTCAAATGTTGGACCGGGAAGGAATAAACGATTTTACTAATGACGTATTGAATGGGACTAAAAGAAAAAAATACGAAAAAATCAAAGCCGATCTTGATATAGATTACGAATTAATCGATCTTATAAACAAAAAAGAAAGAATAAAAACGAATCTGGCTAAAAATGAACCTTCGATTAAACAAGGAATACAAGCTGCTTTCGAAGAATTAGTAAAATATGAAAGCGCTTCATCAGAAATTGAGGACTCCATAAAAGTGGATAATGATTTATATGATGCCGAAAAAGCATCAAATGTAAATCAAGTGATCAAAAAACGCTTCGAAGCAAGCAAAAACATGGACGCGGAAGCGAACCGCATCATTGCTTTCATCGAATCAGTAGAACTTAGAAACGAGTTTTTCAGAGGTTTAAAAGGGAAATCAATCGAAACAAGCGCTGTTGCCAATGAAATTAAAGACATGGAGCTGCAATTAGATAAAGTTAATGTATTTATAGAAATTTTAAACAAATATCCGGTTGACACAAAAAATCTCCCGACTACCGGAACAGTCAGCCCTGAAACAGCAGCTTTAATCCGCCAAATCCAAGAAAAAATCGTACCATTGACACATGAAATTAATGACGTATTAAAAGTGTTTTATAAAGTTTCATCAGACGGAAAAATAGAAGGCGCAGAAAGATCTGAATTAGATGAAAGTATGGGAAAAATTAAAAAACAGATCAGCGAAATACAACCACTCGCGGATCAAGCTTTAAAAGTAAATACTCCGGAAAAAGGAAAAAATTTAGATCAACATTTCAATGAAGTTTATAAACGCCATGATACCGCGATTCAAGGCCAAGTGAATGAAAATTACGATTCTTTAGAATTTGCGGAGACCGAAATGCTACAAAAAGTAAACGAATTAGATGGTTATTTAAAATTTAAAAACCCGATTCAAAGTAAAACAAATATTGAGAATAACTTAAAAAATCTTGATTTAAATGAAAATTCATGGAAATTGTCCCCAAAAGAAAAAATTATCAAAAGTGAAAAAGTAAAAACTATTATAGCCAAAAAATGTAACGAATTAAAAGGAATTAAAATTCCTATGAATGAGCATACATGTCCATCAATCTTAGATGCCGCGAGATACTATCAAATGGCTTACCATTTAAGTGAAGCCGGTGCGTTAGACGATTGGAACAAATTCAAAACCGAAGTTAAAACAAAATTCAATATTGATCTGAAACATCATACAAGTCCGGCCACAACATCCCGATTAGAAATGACTAATGACAGAGCAGTAAACATGCTTATTCTACAACTTCCGGCACAAGATAAATTTGAAAACCTTGAAGCACGTCCCGCGGCTTCAGAAACAATAATAACCACTTTAAGACGCGCCGGAATAGATATTCGACCCACAGATTTATTGCAAGCCATTGGCAATGCGCAAGAAATAGAAGGAGAAGAAATCAGCTCAACATATGGAAAAACATTCAACACAGGAGCAAACAATTATTACCCAACAGAAGGATCAAATTCCGAATATAATCTTAAAAAAGGCTATTTGGCAAAATTCTCGAAAGAAGTTGAAATGCCTCTAGATCCATCTAATCCTAATCAAGAAAATCAACCTAAACGAAAATTCAACGCTGAATTCTACATCCTCTTCAGAAAAGAATGTTTTAATGTTAATATACCTCAAGAAAAATTCTTAGAAACCAGCTACATTGAAGTTCATTTACGCCCCCCTCTTCCGGGAACGACAATAACTCCGGATGCGGTCTATGAAGCAATAGGACGATCCACCTTGCCACTATATGTAGGCTGGCCGATAGAAATAGGAATAGGAGGAGGAAAACCTCCTGTAGCCCCGCCTCCCCCAGGAAAAGTCCCGGATGCCGGCGGAGCACTTTAATATTTAATCAAAAAAAATTAAATGAATAAACCTACTATCAAATTTAAAAAAATTCAATTTATATTAGGAATATTAACAATTATTTGTATTATATTAAGCATTCTTATCTATTTAAAATTCATTAAAATTTCCTTATCAGGAAATAACATTGACATCGATGAAAAAATAATAGAAGATATCATACCTAAAAACCCTCAAAGTGGATATCAGGAAAATGACGCCTCAGTATTATAAAATTGTTAAAATGTTTAATAAATTAAAAATATATAAAAAGCATATTTTAATAGGAATATTTATTCTATTATTTCTTTTTATTAATAATTTAATTAGTTTTGCTGAAATTCACACATGTGATCCTTATGACCGAACCGGTGATCAAATACATTCTCATGGCATATATTATTCCAAAGAAGATACATCAGATGACACTTGGGTTTACCCAGATGGATTGTGCTTCCCTTCATTTAACAATTTTATTTATCCCAAAGCTACAGGAAATTTTAAAGATGAAAGATATTTTCTTAAAGCATCCAAAACACCATATAAAAATCCAACAAAAACAAGTGATGTAGATAAAAATTTCCAAACTTTATACGATCCGATAGATGTAACAGTAGGTCAAAAAATCAGTATAGTTGCTTTCATTCATAATGATGGAGATACAAGAGAAAATGATTCCGGTAAAACAAAAGCAAAAAATGTTGAAACTTATATAAATAAAATTTTTACAAAGAATGAAGATGGAGAATTCGTCACAACCAACAAAACTTCATTTAATATTACTCAATATATATCCTCTAGTAACGCAGATCCACGAATAGTAGATGATCAAATAACAATTAAATCAACGAATGGTAAAAAAATTAGACTTAAATATATTAAAAACACTATAAGAAATCAACTTCTAAATAAAAAGGCTGACGGAACATACAATCTCTTAGCTCCTGTTTATTATAATGCTGCATCTGAGACTGAAAACTTCTTTAATGGTTCAGGCGTTCCTCTCGGATCTCCTAAATACAAGTCTACAGAGGTGTGGGCTTGTAGTCCATATATTAATTACTTTTTCTTCGATGTCGAAGTCATTGCTGAAGAAGAAGAAAAACCCGACCAATGTGAATACCTCCAAGGCAATTTCTACGACCAATCCGGCCAAGACCCATATATCTCAATCAGCACAAATCCTGAATATAAAGGAACATTCGTTTATAAAACCGCAAATGGCGGATATTTTAAAAATGTTGGTGATAATAAACAACATACTTCACTAACCACTTCGGATCGAAAAATCCGCTACTTCCCTGCTTTCGGATCCACCGCAAGCGTAAACGCGACTGATGTGGCTAACGGAAAAAGTTGTAAAAAAGATTTTGATTTTATTTGTAAAGATCTGGATTTTACTTCTCCTCCCGATTTTATAACCGGCGCAAACACTTTGGAAGTTGATGTTGATCCTTACGACCAAAGAAAAGATTCAAACAATTCAAATTATTATTTCTATCAAAAACCTGAAATAACATGGAAAACCGGCAATAATCAAGGCTGTTTCAAAAATCCGACCAATCCAAGCCAATGTACAACAAGTTTAACAGGACCTTATACAAAAGTGGAATTTCAAGCAAATAATAATACTTCAAATGTTACTGTCACAGAAAAATCAAATCCAAGCGTTTGCAAAGACACTTTAGTAAGAAAAAAAGAAGAAGAAAAAAAGGTCTGCGAAGACTTCAGACTCAATGCCCTAGATAATATTTATGAAGGTACTTACCCCAATACCAATACAATTGCCCTATCAGTAAACAACTTCCAACCACCTGAATATGCAAGTGAAGTAAATAAAGGCAATATAACCTTCTATTGGAGCATTGATAACGTAAACGCAGCATTCTATGGACCAAACGGGATAAAGCTTCCTTATAGCAATTCCGAAAAAGCGTATTATACAAACAGTACCGTTGTAACACTTCAAGGTACGATAGAAGAAAACGATAAAATCCAAGTTTGGGAAGAAACAATTAAATCCGCTCCTTGTAAAAAATCCATTACTGTAAAGCCAAAAGAAGAAATTAAAAAATGTGAAAATTTAATTTTGAAATCCCCTACAAATTTAGCTAAGCAGGGAACATTTTATATTCTGCCAAAAACTGATCAACAATTAATTTTTGAAATGACAGTTATTGGTAATTACAGACCAAATGATTTACAAATAAATACATCATTCGGTTCCCCAAATCAATATGTCAATAAGTGTTCGTCGACATTCCCTAATTTTTGCTATAATTACAATGGAAATCTACCAACCAATGAAAATATAACTTTTTCCGATCCAAAAAATGGTGATAAATGTTACGTTCCATTTAAATCAGAACCAAAAATAGTCGAACCTGATAAATGTATTAAATTCTCAAAAGCAAATCCCCCTTCAATTAACAAAGATGTAAATAACAATGCCCAAGAAATAACATTTAATTATGAAAAAACTTCAGGCTATACTCTGACATTTGATACAACTCCCTCATCATATTTGAATTTTATAAATTGTACTGCGATATCTTCAGAAACCGGAACCTGCAAATTCCAATACTCCGGAGGCTACACCGGAACCAATCTATCAATAAATGATCGAGTCTACCCAAACAATTGTAATATTAACATTCCACTGAGAAAAAATGGCGGTCCGGGCGGAGAAATCTGTACCATCGATGAAATCCGTGATCAATATGGCAACAAAGTTACAGCTTTAGCTCCAAACACAACCGCGAAACTGCAAATTTCAGGTACGAATTTATTAAACAACAAACTGACATGGCAATTTCTAAATAATAGTAAAAATATTTCCACATCTGTTGGTACTTTCCAAAATAATCAAGCTGAATTTGACTCCTATATACTTCCGGGCCAAGTTACAGCAATAACAAAAACGCAAAGAGGTACATTGAAAGTTGCCGGAACCGATACTAGGGGAACTCCCTGTGTAAGAGAAATTCCGGTCCTTGCCATGGAAGAAAGATGTATAGATTTAACAATCCTTCCTGAAGCGAAATATCTACCATTTATTCCGGCAGGTACAACAATGAATTTGTCATGGAAAATTAATCCCCCATATTTAACAGCTCCATCGTGGTACGTAACACCACCTGAAGCCGGTAAAATCGCTCAAATTAACGCGGCCGGAAAATATGTCACTTTGGAAACATACGGCGAAGGCAAAGTAGTGGCTATTTATCTTGATGATTCCGATCGTTGCTACGATGAAAGACCGATAAAAAAAGAATTTATTCATGAAAGAGAATTCAACGACGAAATAAAAAAAATTGCCAACCCAAGCACAATAAACACCAAAATTATCGAAGCCGGTGGCACTGAAGTTATTAATTACACAGTTGAATATTTTTTAAATGTTGATCCTAATCCCATAACTCAAATTACTTTTATTGATACCATAAGCGGCACCGGAGAAATTCATGGAAGAGGAAATAACGCCAATAAACTGGTCTACAACAATAATGAAAAATATTATGTTTACGATAAAAACGGAAATTCCCTTTCAACAACAATTTCCGGCAAATTAGTCGATTCCGGTGGGATCACATTCTCAAATCTCCCAGTTGAAACACATAAAATAAAAATCACCTACGAAATGCTGGCAAAACCTGAATATATCAAAGTGGATTGTACTTCCAATATTTGCGGTGAAGCATTCCCCAACACGGTTTTACGTCGAATTCCGGGAATCGATGATAAATACGCAAACGCGAAAGTATACTATCTTTGCCCTTATTTACTGACGCGAAATGGCGGCGAGGTATTCTTTGAAGAAGAATTCATTTATGGCGCTGATGTTTCCTGTATTGATAACACTGTTCGAAATACAACCGGAATTGCGTTTATAGAAAGAGAAAAAAAAGAAGAACCAAAAATCATTGATACAGGACCGAATAACGATTGGATCAGAAACGCTTCTTTCTGCGATAATGAATATCAAAATCCAGCTACAGCTCAAAACAATAAAGTAATTTCCCGTTTTTCTTCCTATATTTGTGAAATAAAAACGAAATTTATAGACCCATGGAGAAAACCTTTTGTTTACGCCTTAATGACCGAAAATCAAGAAAGAATTCTCCGCAATTACAAACCTATCGAAAGAGGCATTAACACAATCCTGTCTTTAAGCAATAACGAATTTACACTCCTGCAAGCCTTCAGCAAAAATCCAAACCCTCAAAAAAACATATTATATTTTGACGGAAATAAACTTAACAATAAAAAATTAATTTTAGGTACCGGATTTAGAGATTTGGAAATAGAAAACGGCGCTAAGACCATAGTATTAACAAATGGCGATTTAATTATCAAAGACAACATCGTTTACAAAATCCCCGCGTCTTCCGAGTTTTTAACCTATCAAAATAATCACAAAGAAATCCCATCAATCGCGTTTATCGTAGTAAACGGAAATATATACATTGATCCAAAAGTTGAAAAAATTCAGGGAATATTCTATGTACAACAAAAAGACAGCAATACCGGCCAATTAAAAGCCTCAAATGAAGAAATGTCCTACCAACAATTAACAATCCGCGGATCAGTCCTAGGTGACATCCAACCATTATTTAAAAAAAGAAAATACATCGGCCCAGCCTCAATGGATGGCGGCGCAATAGTAATTCGCTACGATGAAAGAGTACTTTTAAACACCCCTCCGGGAATTGAACAATATTTAGACATGGATTGGCTTAAAAGCGCGAAAACAAGCGAGTAAATTTGTGACCGGTGAGGGGTGTGACCTGTAACCAAAGAATACCGTATTGTGAGACAATTCCAAGTGTGACTGCTCGTAATCCGTAATACGTAATCCGTAATCCGTAATTCGTAATTCGTAAATGGAATATTTTTTTATTATAGAAATACCATTTACGTATTACGAATTACGTATTACGGATTACGAGTATAATTGTAAGAACAGTTACTTCCAAGTCACTGGTCACTTTTTTACATTCCCCATCCATTATGCTACCATCAATACCGCACTAACCACTCTCCTCCATGCCTCTCCCAATCTACCTCTTTCACGGCGAGAATGATTTTCTATCTTCAGAAAAAATCCGATTTTGGCGTGACAAATTTATTGAAAAACATGGCGGAGATATCAACATAACAATATTTGAAGCAGACAAAAAAACCAAAGCGAACGAAATAATTTCCAACTTTGAATCAATGCCGTTTTTAGGTGAAAAACGGCTTATTATTGTTAAAAATTTTTTTAAAAATTCACCCGCTGAAGAACAAAAAAAGTTATCTGAAAATCTGGAAAAAATTCCGGATTTTTCAGTATTGGTTTTTATTGAACAAGAAGCCGTCGACAAAAGATTGGTTTTATATAAAAAAATCACCAAAATCGGGCAAACCGAAGAATTCCCGAACTTGGAAGGCATAAATTTATATCAATGGATTGAAAAAAGTTTCCAAAAAATGGAAACAAAAATATCTTTTTCTGAAATCAAATATTTAGGCGATTATTCAGGCAATAACCTGTGGCATTTAACCAATGAAATGAGCAAATTATCTCTTTATCGTAAAAACGAACAAATTACAAAAGAAGATATAAATTTATTAACAAAAGCCAATCTTTCCTTAAGTGTCTTTAAGTTAGTGGATTATATCGGCCAAAAAAATACAATTTCCGCATTGGGAAGTTTTAATGATTTAATAAATAAAGGCGAAGAAGTCGGATATCTATTTCACATGATAATCCGACAATTTAGAATATTATTGTTAATTTCAGATCTACAGCAAAAAAAAGTAAACGAAAAAGAAATGATTCCTCTACTTCAAATGAAACCCTTCATAATATTTTCCGCCTCAAAACAAGCCAAAAATTACACCTACGAAACCTTAAAAACCCTCTATAAAAAACTCCTCGATATCGAAATCGCCCTAAAAACCGGCAAAATCAAACAAACCACAAATGACCAAAAGGAATTTGTGATCGCGTTGGAGAAGTTTATTGTGGAAAGTTGTAAGAATTAGTGACTTGCAAAATACCTAAACAAAAGTAATCACTCACTGAGGTAAAATGTCATCCCGAGCGGAGCTCAGCGAAGTCGAGGGATCTGTTAACGCGCAAACTGTATTATAAGTAATTAGCGGATATAGTCGAATTGTAACGACTCACTGAGATAATATGTCATCCCTGTAAAAGTCAACTAATTCGTTGACAAATTTTCAAGAATTTTTTTTGGGGTCAGTCCATTCAAAGCTTG
>Ga0209212_1001053_pt1 | contig 47364 bp, 43 predicted proteins | sample RifGroC2_FD_183996 | JGI IMG/M metagenome (GOLD analysis project Ga0209212, IMG submission 183996) | Groundwater microbial communities from Rifle, Colorado, USA - Groundwater C2 (SPAdes) (version 2) | ecosystem: Environmental > Aquatic > Deep subsurface > Groundwater | place: Rifle, Colorado... | reverse complement strand
AAGTTCGGCTACACTTCGGGCCAGGCCCAGAGCGTCAGGGCCATAAAACTGCCCGCCATAGAGGCCTGGGAGAACCAGTACCGCCGGGATTACGTTATAAAGATCGCCCATCCCGAATTCACCTCGGTGTGCCCCAAGACCGGCCTGCCGGACTTCGGCACCGTCACCATAGAATATGTGCCGGGAAAACTCTGCCTGGAGCTGAAGTCGCTGAAGTATTATTTCCTGCAGTACCGCAACTGCGGTATCTTCATGGAGAACATCGCCAACCGCGTCCTGGACGACGTGGTTAAGGCCATAAAGCCCAGGAGCTGCACCGTCACCGGCGACTTCACCCCGCGCGGCGGCCTCAGCTCCATAATCGTCGCCCAGTACAAAGCCGGGAAGTGAAGTCCCGGGCAGTTTTTGTTATAATATCTTTGTTGTCGGTCCCGAGCGTTGCTTTCTTTAAGCAGGCGGATAGGCCCAGTTGGCGCAGCGGTAGCGCGTTCCCTTGACATGGGAAAGGTCACAGGTTCGATCCCTGTACTGGGCACCAATTTAGATATTAAGAGAGCCCGTTAGAACCCGCTCCGGGAACTAGCGGGTTGTTTTTTGGAGGAAAAATGATAAAACTTATACTTATGGCCGTCGTGGTTTTCTCGTCGCCGGGCGCGCTTAGGGCGCAGTCCTCCTTCAAGATCCTGACCCCCGCGCAGACCTACGTGAGTTACATCGCCAAGGATTACCCCGCGCTGCTGGCCGGCACCTTGTGTTCTTTTACTGCCGGGTCCGCGCATCTGAAGCTCTACCAGGGCTACGTCAGGAACGCCAACGCCCTGCTGCAGCGCTTTAAGGAACTCGAGGACGCCGGCAAGACCGGCTCCCCGGAGTACGCCGAACTCAAGCGCCGCTTCGGTTGGGAATTCAACGGTATGCGCCTGCACGAGCTTTATTTCTCCAATCTGGGCGCCGCCCCGCTGCCCGCGGACTCCGCCCTGCGCTCGGCCCTGGCTATCCAGTTCGGCTCTTTCGAGGCCTGGCAGGCCTCCTTCCTGGCGCTGTCGCAGGTGCGCGGCATCGGTTGGGCCGTCCTGGTCTACGACCGCCCCGCGGGACGGTTCCATAACGTCTGGCTGAACGAACACGATGGAGGCTTTCCCGCCGGTACGACGCCGCTGCTGGTGCTGGACCTGTTCGAACACGCCTATCTCAACGATTACCAGTTGGACCGGGGCCGCTACGCGCAGGTCTTCTGGGCGGCGATAAACTGGACCGAGGTCCAGAAAAGATTCATTAAGTGATCAAAGGAAAAAATGGCTGACGACAATAAAGAAGAACTGCTCCAGAAAATGCGGCATTCCCTGGCCCATGTAATGGCCCAGGCGGTGGCCGAACTGTTCCCCGGCGTTAAATTCGGCATCGGCCCCGCCATCGAGAACGGCTTCTACTACGATTTCGATCTCGAACACCACTTCACCCCCGAAGACCTGCCCCTCATCGAGAAAAAGATGAAGCATATCCTCGGCCAGGCCCAGAAATTCGAGCGCGTGGAACTGCCGCGCGCCGAAGCCCTCAAGCACTTCGAGGCCAAGGGGGAAAAATATAAGGTCGAGCTCATCAACGACCTGCCCGAGGGCTCCGTTATCAGCATCTACCGCAACGGCCCTTTTGAGGACCTGTGCAAGGGCCCCCACGTGGACCACACCGGCAAGCTCAAGGCCTTCAAGCTGACCCACGCGGCCGGCGCCTACTGGCGCGGCAGCGAAAAGAACCCCATGCTGCAGCGCATTTACGGCGTGGCTTTCGAGACGCCCGACGAGCTCACCGCTTACCTGAAGCAGCAGGAAGAGGCGGCCAAGCGCGACCACCGCAAGCTCGGCAAACAGCTGGACCTCTACAGCATAAACGAAACTGTCGGCCCCGGCCTGGTGCTGTGGCACCCCAACGGCGCGCGCATCCGCCACGAGATCGAGACCTACTGGAAGGCCGAACATTTTAAAGGCGGCTACGACCTGGTCAACACGCCGCATATCGGCCGCGCCGGCCTCTGGGAAACCTCCGGCCACCTGGGCTTCTACAAGGATTCCATGTACGCCCCCATGGACATCGACGGCATAGAGTACTACGCCAAGCCGATGAACTGCCCGTTCCACATCGAGATCTACCAGTCCAAGTCCCGCTCGTACAGGGACCTGCCGCTGCGCTGGGCCGAGCTGGGCACTGTGTACCGCTTCGAGAAGGCCGGCGTGCTGCACGGCCTGATGCGCGTGCGCGGCTTTACCCAGGACGACGCGCATATCATCTGCACGCCGGAACAGATAGAAGCTGAGACCATCGAAGTGCTGCGCTTCAGTCTTAACATCTGGAAGACTTTCGGCTTCACCGAAATTAAAGCCTATCTGGCCACCCGGCCCGAGGGCGCCGTGGGCGAACCCGCCCGCTGGGAAGAGGCGCAGAAGAGCCTGCTTTCCGCCGTTAAAAAAGAAGGTATCGAAGTGGAGATGGACGAGGGCGGCGGCGCTTTCTACGGGCCCAAGATCGACCTCAGGGTGAAGGACAGCATCGGCCGCGAATGGCAGATGACCACCATCCAGTTCGACTTCAACGAGCCCGAACGCTTCGGTATGGAATACACCGGCTCCGACGGGCAGAAGCACCGCCCGTACATGGTGCACCGCGCGCTGCTCGGTTCGCTGGAGCGCTTCTTCGGCATCCTCATCGAGCATTATGCCGGCAACTTCCCCATGTGGCTGGCGCCTACCCAGGTGAAGGTGCTGAATATTACCGGCGAGGCCGAAGGCTACGCCCGCGAGGTTGAAGCCAAGCTGAAGGCCGCCGGCCTGCGCGTGGCCAGCGACCTGCGCAACGAGACCATCAACGCCAAGGTGCGCGACGCCGCCATGCAAAAGTTCCCCTACCTGGTAGTGGTCGGCATGAAGGAAAAAGAAGCCGGCACCATCACCCTGCGCCTGCGCGGCAACAAAAGCGTCTTCGGCGTCAACCTCGACGACTTCATCGCCAAAGCCGTCCAGGAAGCCTCCTCAAGATCCCTAAGCAGCCCCTACACCGGAGGTTGAACCTCCGTTGGAGGTTCAACCTCCGAAAGACGACCCCGACACTACGTTGTCGGGGTCGTCTGCTATATTATTGCCATACGGAGGTTCAACCTCCGTTGGAGGTTGAACCTCCGAAACTAAGGGGGGATTATGAAAAGGGTTATATTCGCTGAGGGGCAGGTTTATCATATATACAACAGAGGCACGGATAAACGGGAAGTCTTTTCTTGCGGCTATGACAAATATCGCTTTGTGAGCGATCTCTATCATATGAACAACCGCAAACCGGTCTCATATCCTGGTGACTCACTTTATAGGCGGCTTCCAGATAGTGCTAATGGTATTGTCCAGCGATCGCCGTCACGGATAGTGGATATCCTTGCTTTTGTGCTGATGCCCAATCATTTTCACCTGATGCTTACCCAAAAGGTTTCAGGAGGCATTGCTGCTTTTATGCATAAACTAGGTACGGCTTATACAATGTATTTCAACAACAGATATAAGCGTACAGGTGCGCTATTTCAGGGGCGCTACAAGGCAGTTATGCTTACTACGGCAAATCATTTCGATTATATGCCCTATTATATCCATGCCAATCCTTTAAAACTATACCCGGACCCTGGTTCAGTTGAGGGGGAATTGAAGCTTTTGAGGGACTACAAATGGAGCAGTTATAGGGATTATGCCGGAATAAACAATTTCCCGGCTGTTGTCGACAAAACCCTGTTAACAGAGTGCTTTGATGCTGACGGTGGATTTGTGGCTTATATGACTAAATGGCTCGAAAATAAGCGTAATTTGGGTTTGGAGGTTCAACCTCCAACGGAGGTTGAACCTCCAATGCTTAATAAACGCGCTTATATTTGTTAAAATTATTGTTATTAGGGAGGCCGCGGGCGGCCTGATGGTCAGGATTGAGGTGACAGCTTGAAAAAATTTATTAGTTTTGCGTTTATGATATTTATGGCCCTGCCGGCGGGGGCGCAGCTGCAGCTGTCTCTGCTGAGCGAGGACGAGGCCGCCTTCCGCAACCTGGCCGGCCTCTACGAGAGCGCCACCGACCGCGCCGCGGTCATCGAGGCCTTTCAGAAGTTCATAAAGCAGTACCCCAAGAGCCAGCGCGCCCCCGACGCCCGCTTAATGCAGGGCGAGGCCTACATGACCAAGGGCCTGGAACTGCTGCGCCAGGAGAAACTCTCCAAGATAGCCTCCGACGACAGGATGCTGGCCGGCATCAACCCGGCCGCTATCACCGAACTTAATTCCGCCGCCGCGGCCTATACCGCGGCCATCAACGATTATTCCAAAAGCGGCCTGGAAGCCAGCGCCCAGCACCGTACCGGCGAGGCCTATTACAACATGGGCAACTGGGAGCGCGCCCTCAAGGAATTCCTGAAAGTCGAGGACAAGTACCCCAAGAGCTACATCGTGCCGGAAAGCATCCTGGGCGCCGTGTACGCCAATATCGCCATGGGCCGCTACCAGGAGGCGCAGGCCAACCTGTTCCGCCTGGAGGAGACCTGGCTGCCCTACAACAAAGAGCCGTCCGTGGTGTTCGCCAAGGCCGTCATAGAACTTAACCGCAAGAATTACCCGTCGGCGCAGAAGCTGTTCCTTCAGCTGGACACGCCCGAGGCCCGCTTCTTCCTGGGCAAGGCCTACCTTTACGAGGGCAAGACCTACATGGCCGCCTCGGTGTTCGAAAAGCTCCTCAAGGACTTCCCCGAAGCCGACTTCAAGGAGGAGGCCGAGTTCCTGGCCGCCGATTCCTTCTTCCACGCCAGCGACTACGACGGCGCCATCAGCAAGTACCAGGGCTTCCTAAAAAAATATCCGAATTCCAAACTGAAGAGCGCCGCCGTGTTCCGCATAGGCGCCTCCCAGTTCAACAAGAAGGATTACCCCAGCGCGCGCTCCAATTTCCAGAGCGTCATAGACAAGAACCCGCGCGACTTCTTCGCCTCCTACGCCCAGTTCTTCATAGCCGAGAGCTACCTGGAGAACAAGCAGACGCGCGACGCGCTCTTCGCCTACACCAAGGTGACCACCGGCTACGGCGGCGCCTCCGTGGCGCCCGCCAGCAACTACAAACTGGCCTGGTGCCAGTACCTGCTGGGCGATTACCTGCAGGCCGTGCACACGCTGGAGAGCTTCCTGGTGCTTTACCCGTCGCATAACCTGGCCAAGAACGCCTACTATCTTAAGGGCACCGCCCTGCTTGAGCTCAAGAAGCCCGACGAGGCGCTGCGCTCCTTCCAGAACGCTGTGGACATGGCCCCGTCGAGCGAAGTGGCCGAGCAGGCGCTGTTCATGATCCTGCGCGCCGAATACGACCGCGGCAATTACAACAGCATCCTCACCTCCTATCAGTTCATCTTCAAGCACCTGCCGCCGGCCGGGTCCAAGTGGCGGGCGCTCAGCCTGTTGTACGTGGCCGAGGCCTACATGGCCATGAACCTGGTGGAAGACGCGCGCAACATCTACACCACCATCGCCCGCATCTACCCCAACGACGTCTCCGCCATGTACGCCCAGGACGGGCTGGTGTGGTGCCTGGCGCTGGCCGGTGACACCGAGGGCGCCGCCCGCGCCCGCGAGAAACTCAAGACCCTTAAAGCGCAGTTCGCCGACGCGGTGCAGCCCACCGGCGCCGACGCCATGGCGCTGGCCGACAGCAATTTCAACCGCAAAGACTTCGAAAAGGCCTACCAGATGTACGAGGCCTTCGCCGCCGAGCACACGCAGGACGCCTACGCCCCGACGGCGCTGTACCGCGCCGGGCTGGCCCTGTACCGCCTGCGCTACTACAGCCAGGCCGTGGAGACCTGGAGCCGCCTGAGCCGCGACTACCCGCAGGCCCCCGAGACCGAGCTGGCCGACTTTCAGATAGCCGACACGTGGTTCCGCGCGCAGAAATACGCCGAGTCCGTGGGCGCCTACGAGGGAATAATCACCCATTATCCCAAGAGCGACAAACTGCCGCTGGCGTGGCTGCGCCTGGCGCAGGTGCACTATAACCTTAAGGCTGACGCGCAGGCGCTGGAGCAGGCCCGCACCGCCGTCTCCGCTTACCCCGACGCCCCCGAAGCAGCCGACGCTTTCGACCTGGCCGAGGCCGTGTTCGACCGCAATCCGGCGTTGGACTACAAGGCCTGGTTCCAGGCCCTGGCCGCGCGCCAGCCCGCAGACAAAACTTCCGGCGAGGCCCTGTTCCGCCTGGGCCGCCGCCAGTTCGAGCAGAAAGCTTACGCCGGCGCCATAGCCGACCTGAAACAGTTCAGTGTGGACTACATCTCGCATCCGTCCATCAAGGACGCCCAGTTCTACCTTGGCGAGGCCTATTTCCAGACGGGGGACATGGAGAACGCCGCCGCGGTGTTCGACCGGTTCGCGCGCAACTACCCGGAGGCCAAGGAACACCCCGTGGCGCTGTTCCGCCTGGGCAACGCATACTACAACCAGAAGAAGCACGACGAGGCCGCCAAGGCCTACGCCAAGCTGGCCGAGCTCTACCCGACGAGCGAATATATAAAGCCCGCCCTGTTCAACCTGGCGCTGTGCTATAAGAACATCGGCAACACCGACAAGGCCGAAGAAACCTACCGCAAGTATTACGACCTCACCGGCAAGAGCGACGACGCCCTGGCCGCCCTGTGGGAGATCTTCAACATCCAGAAGACCCGCGGCGACCTGGCCGGCGCGCTCAAAACGCTGACGCAGATCTACGGCGAGGCGGAAGGCAAGGAAGACGGCCTGGAAGCCATGTACTACATGGGCGAGATGAATTACGACAACCAGCAGCCCGACGAGGCCCGCGACTACTGGGAACGCCTCAGTGCTCAGAAGCCGGCCGGCAGCGCCTGGCGCCTGCAGGGGCTGGTGAAGCTCGGCGAGATCTACGAAGCCGAGAAGAACAACCAGGAAGCCGCGCGCGTCTACGAGGACATAGCCCGCAACTCCGGCAAGCCCGACGTGGCGAAAGCCGCCTCCGAGCGGGCCCGCTCCCTGCTGAACGCGGGGCGCACAGCCCCGGCCAGGGAAGTCCCGGCCGCCAAGGTGCGCACGCTGCCCGGCATGGACGGCACGGAAGAGAAGATCGAGGAGCCGGTGACCGAGCCGGCCCCGGCAAAAAAGAAAGTGCGCCGCTTAAAGAAGAAGGCGGCCGCCCCGGCGGCAGAGCAGCCCGCCGCCGGCAACTGATCCAGTTAGACCAAGGAGCCATCAATGGAAAACATAAACTATCTAGCCGTTTTCAGGGACAGCTTCACGCTGGTCATCCTGCTGTTCTGCTCGCTCTTGTCGCTTACCTTCGCCTTCGAGCGATGGCTGTTCTTCCGTAAAGCCCGCCAGAAGAAAATAGACGTCTTCCTGTCCCACGTCAGCGGCCTGCTCAAGGAGGGCAAGACGGAGAAGGCCATAGAATACGCCGCCAAAATAGATTCACCCGTGTCCCGCCTGTTCCACTACGCGCTGGAGCACCGGGCGATGGCCCGCAAAGACCTGGAAGAACTGCTGGCCACCAAGCGCCAGGAAGAGCGCCTTAACATGGAGCGCAACCTGGGCGTGCTGGGCACCATGGGCAATATCGCGCCGTTCATCGGCCTGTTCGGCACCGTCATCGGCATTATCAAGGCCTTTCGGGACCTGGCGCTGTCCGGCTCGGGCGGCCCCGCCGTGGTAGCCAAGGGCATAGCCGAGGCGCTCGTCGCCACCGCCGGGGGCCTCGCCGTGGCCATCCCCGCCGTTATCATCTACAACTATTTCATGCGCAAGACCAAAGTGATCTCCAGCGAGCTTGAGATCTTTTCCGCCCGCCTGCTCATCATGCTGGAGGCGAAATAGTATAAATGGCCGTTTCCTCTAATAACGCCGACGAGCCCATAACCGACATCAACCTCACGCCCCTGGTGGACGTGTCGCTGGTGCTGGTCATTATCTTCATGGCTGTGGCGCCCTTCGCCCTGACCGCCGGCATCAAGGTGCTGCAGTCCAAGGCCAGCGCGCAGGTGGGCAAGGTGTCGCTGTCGGAAAGCGTGCAGGTGCGCCTGAACAAAGACGGCAAACTGACCCTGAACGGCAAAGAGATCCTGCGCGATAATTATCCCGCCGAGGTGATGCGCGCGCTGGTAAAGAGCGAAGATAAATTTGTGATAGTGAAGGCCGACACCGACAACAAGGTGGGCCAGGTGGTCAGCCTGCTCGACGAGGCAAAACAGGCCGGCGCGCTCAAGATGGCGCTGATGAAGAACTGATATGGCTTTTAAGACCGAGAACGACGATACCCTGATGACCGGCATAAACGTGGCGCCCCTGGTGGACGTCTGCCTGGTGCTGGTGATAATCTTCATGGTTACGGCCCCGCTGCTCTCAGACCCGGCGCTCAAGGTGAACCTGCCAGTGGCCAAAACGCAGGAGGGGGAGGAGAAGGATAAAGTGACGGTCACCATCTCGGCCGGCGCTAAATACGCCGTCAACGAAAAGCTTTTTGCCGACGAGGCCTCTTTCCTGGCGGGCATAGATAAAATCTTGAAGGAAGGCGCGGCCCGCATGGTGGTGATAAAGGCGGACGCGGAGGCGCCCTACGGCATCCTGACGGACGCCATGCAACGCGCCAAAGAAGCCGGCGCCACCGGCATTACCATAGCGACGGAGCAGAAGAAAAAGAAATAGCGATGTATCAGGGCAATTCTAAAACGGTAACTTATTCCATCATAGCTTCGGCGTCCTTCCACGCCCTGCTGTTCTCCCTTTATTTTTATTTCGTGCTGATGCGCCCCGAAACCCGCAACATAGTGCTCTCTAACGTGGACCTGATCATGCAGGAAAAAGAGGCGCAGGTAAAAGCCCCGCAGAACAAAACCCTCAGTTTTCTTAAAATGGCGCTGCCCGTTATCCCCAAGATAGCCGCGCCGGAAGTGCCCAGGATGGCGCAGATCGACATAAAGACCCCGGACCGCCACCGCCCCAGCCTGGACATGCCCAAGGTGCTGAGCGAGCGCGGCGGCCGCGTCACCGCCGCCCAACGGCTGGAGATGGACGCCAACCGCCGCGTGGACGGAGGCATAAAGGACGCGGGCCTCGACATCAAGGCCGACCGCTCGGCGCAGGCCATGGCCCCGCGCATAGAACTGGAAGAAGTGGGTTTTAAGAAAGCCCCTGCCATGCCCCAGGGTTTAAAATTCGAGAACGCCGGCCCCGCCGTGCGCCCGCAGACCATGCAGGAACTTAACCTGGCCGTGGACAATGCCCGCCGCTCGGCCGCCGCGCCGCAGGTCCTGAGCGAACGGCAGGGGTCCGTGGCCGCCGCCCGCCAGGCCCCGGCCATAGCCGCCGCCCCGCAGCGCCTTACCGAGGCGCGTTCGGCCGGCGTGCAGGTGGCCGCCCGCGCCCAGCCCTCCATTTCCGCCGGCACGCTGTCGCTGCGCCATAACGAAAGCCTGCGCGCCGCCGACGCCCCGGCGCCCCAGCGCCTGGAGATCACCGGCCCGCTTTCCAAACGCAAGGTGCTTAAATATTACGCCCCGGCCTTCCCCGGCTGGGCGCGCGACCGCGGCATCCTGGAGGCCGCCGTCTCCATTAAATTCTACGTGGACAATTCCGGCCGCGTGCTGGACAATACCTCGGTGGAGCGGACCTCGGGCTACGGCGCGCTGGACCGCCTGGCCGCCGACGCCATAAAGCGCTGGACTTTCCAACCGATAACCGGCGCCGCCGCCAAGCAGTGGGGCATAATAACCTTCAGGTTCCTGGCAGAGTAGCAAGGACGAACTATGATAAAAATAATAACGGCTCTTTTCCTGTTCGCGGCCCCCGCCGGCGCGCAGGAGGCGTCTACCGCCACCTACAACGAGGTGCCGGAGGAAGTGGTCATCAAATCCGAATCCTCCGAGGACCTGCGCACCAGGAAGCCGCCGCTCAAGGTGAAGGCCGACAAGTTCGAAAGCATCGCCCAGTCGCTGGAAGCCGACAAGAAACTTTTCCTTTTCGAATCCGCCGACTTCGTCAGCTTTTCGCGTAACTATCCCGAAAAACTCCTGAGCTCCCGCGTCATAAAGCCCTGGCGCACCTCCTTCAGCGACCGCACCGTCATCACGCTCTACCCCAAACGCAAGTTCGAGGAGGTCTTTAGCCGCGCCTACAACGACAAGAACGCCAAGGACCTGCAGTGGACCCTCTCCATCACCGACGAGGAAGGCAAGATCTTCCATAAATATTCCGGCACCGGCCTGCCGCCCGAGACCCTGAGCTGGAGCGGCGAGAACGACCAGCGGGAATGGGTGCGCGCCGGCCACAGCTACGCGCCGGTCTACGTTTTTGTGGACGAGTACGGTTCCCCCAGGACCATTATCGGCGAGCTGGTCAAGTTCACCGCCATCGTCTACCAGAAGGGCGGCAACCTTACCATCAGCCTGGACTCCGCCTCGCTCTTCGGGTCCAACAAGAGCGCCCGCGTCCTGGATAAAAAAACCGGCGAGCCCCTGCTGGCCGCCACGGCGGACCTGGTAAAGCGCCGCTATTACAACATGCCGCTGCGGGTAAAAGTGTACGCGCAGACCAAGGCACTGGCCGACATCCAGGCCGAGCAGGTCAGGAATTACCTTAAAGCCGCGCTCATGTCCCCCGAGAACCTGCTTAACTTCGAAGGCCTGGAAGACACCTACGCCCAGCAGCGCACAGACATCATCCTGCTGAATAAATAGCATTCGGAGGACCGGGAAAAGGCAGGCCCGGCATTTTATATAATAGATATATGGGTTCTCGACTGAATAAATATCCTACAGGGCTTAATTCCGAGGAAATAGACTGGCTTCGTCTTTCTCCCGCGAAGCGGATGATAGAGTCCGCAAAGCTGTGGAAATTCTATCTGGCAATAGGGGGAAAACTTGACTCTCAGCCCGATCCTCAGGGTCCTTTCAACTTTCCGAAAACAAAAAAATAAATCCCTTGTTAACGCGCCCTTAAAAAAAGAACTGGAACATCTCCGGCTTTCCAGGGAGCGCTGAGCCCGCCTGAATTATGAAATTCATATTTAAAGAAACGCCTATCGCCGGTCTTGTTGTGGTAAAACCCGAGGTCGGCAGCGACGAGCGGGGGACTTTCTCCGAGAATTATAAGGCCTCGGAGTTCCGGAAAGCCGGCATCAAAGATATCTTCGTGCAGGAGAACCGCTCCGTCTCGCGCAAAGGCGTGCTGCGCGGTCTGCATTACCAGCTGGCCCCGCATGCCCAGGCCAAACTGGTGCGCTGCGGCCGCGGCCGCATATTCGAGGTAGCCGTAGACCTGCGGCCCCGTTCCAAAACGTTCGCCAAAAGCTTTACGCTGGAGCTGTCCGAGGCCAACGGCCTTATGCTCTACATCCCCGCCGGTTTCGCCCACGGCTTCTACGCGCTTACAGACCCCGCGGAAGTGATGTACAAGTGCTCAAAAGAATACGCGCCCGCCCACGACGCCGGCGTGCGCTGGAACGACCCCGATCTTAAGATCAAATGGCCGGTCAAAAAACCAAAGCTGTCCCCAAAGGACAGCACCCTTCCGTTCTTAGCGGACAGACGTAAATAGGAGATCCCATGAAAGGCATTATACTTGCTGGCGGTTCGGGGACGCGGCTTTATCCCATCACCAATGTGGTGTGCAAGCAGCTGCTGCCCGTCTACGACAAGCCCATGATCTACTATCCCCTGTCGGCGTTGATGCTGGCCGGCATCAAGGATATACTGATAATCTCAACCCCCAAAGACCTGCCGCGGTTTAAAGAAATATTCGGCGACGGCTCGGCGTGGGGGCTTAAGCTCTCCTACAAAGAGCAACCCGCACCCAACGGCATAGCCCAGGCCTTCCTGATAGGCGCTGACTTCGCGGGCGCCGACGACGTGTGCCTGGTGCTCGGCGATAATATATTCTACGGCCACGGCCTGCCCGAGGCTTTCCAGAAGGCGGTAGCCGCCGCTAAAGAAAAGAAAGCCACGGTGTTCGGTTATTATGTAACCGACCCGGAACGCTACGGCGTGGTGGACTTCGACAAGACCGGTAAAGCCCTGTCCATAGAGGAAAAACCCGCCAAACCCAAATCCAACTACGCGGTTACCGGCCTGTATTTCTACCCCAACGACGTGGTGAAAACCGCCGGCCAGATAAAGCCCAGCGCCCGCGGCGAGCTGGAGATCACCGACGTGAACAAAGAGTATCTCAAACGCGGCGCCCTCAATGTGGAACTGCTGGGCCGCGGCTACGCCTGGCTGGACACCGGCACCTTCGAAAGCCTGCTGGAGGCGGGGGAATTCATAGCCACCGTGGAACGCCGCCAGGGCCTTAAGATCGCCTGCATAGAAGAGATCGCCTACGCCATGGGCTATATAACCAAGGACCAGCTGCTGCGCTTCGCCGACGGCCTCAACAAGAACAGCTACGGCCAGTATCTGCGCAAAGTGGCTAGTGAGGATTAATGCCCTTTGAATTCGAGAAATTGAAACTGGAAGGACTCGTGCTGGTTAAGCCTAGGGTTTTCCCTGACGACCGCGGTTTCTTTATCGAGAACTACAAAAAGAGCGATTTTGAGAAAGCCGGCATAACCGAAGACTTCGTCCAGGACAACCACTCTAAGTCGGCCAAAGGCGTGCTGCGCGGCCTGCATTACCAGCGCGGCGCCGCCGCCCAGGGCAAGTTGGTTCGCTGTACGGCGGGGGCTATCCTCGACGTGGCCGTGGATATGCGCAAGACCTCTGCGACTTACGGGCAATGGGCGGCCGAAGAACTAAACGCTCAGAACGCGCGCATGCTGTATGTTCCGCCCGGCTTCGCCCATGGATTCCTGGTGCTCAGCGACACGGCTGAAATAATGTACAAGTGCACCACCGAGTACTCGCCCAAGGACGACGCCGGTATAATCTGGAACGACCCCGACGTCGCCGTGGCCTGGGGCATAAAAGAACCTATCCTCTCGGCCAAGGACCGTGTCCTGCCGCGCCTGAAGGACGCCCTGCTCTGATGCGCGTATTTATAACCGGTTCAAAAGGACAACTGGGCTCGGCCTTCGTGAGACATTTTCAGGTGAACGGCTGGGACCATGCCGCCGCCGATATCGACACCCTGGATATAGCCGACGGCGACGCCGTGATGAACGCCGTAATGCCGTACCGCCCCGCCCTGATAATAAATTGCGCGGCCTACAACCTTGTTGATAAGGCCGAGACCGAGGCCGATAAAGCTTTTGCCGTAAACGCCCAGGGGCCGCGCAACCTGGCGCTGGCCGCGCGCAAGCTTGAGGCCACCCTTGTGCACTTCGGCACCGATTACGTTTTCGACGGGGCCAAAGGCGCCCCCTATACCGAGGCGGACAAGCCCAACCCACTGAATATCTATGGCCAGTCCAAACTTAAGGGGGAGGATTACGCCCTGGAAGCCGCCGGCAGCCTGGTGCTGCGCCTTAGCTGGGTGTTCGGGCAGGGGGCCCAGAATTTTATCCATAAGCTTAAGGGCTGGGCCGCCAATCCCGGCCCGCTGCGCATATCTGCCGATGAGGTATCGGTGCCGACTTATACGCTGGACATAGTGACCACCACCATGGCGGCCTTGGAGCGCGGCCTCACCGGCACCTGGAACATGACCAATACCGGTTACTGCTCGCGCTACGATTGGGCCCGATTGGTCTTGCGGGAATACGGCATAGACAAAGAGATACTGCCCGCCAGAATGGCCGATTTTGATCTGCCGGCCCGCCGCCCGGGCTTTTCGCCCATGTCCAATTCGGCCATTTCCAAAGAGCTGGGGCTGGCCATCCCCGGCTGGGAAGATTCTGTAAGAGCTTTTATAAAAGGGAACATATGAAAAATTCAAAGACCATAATCGTCACCGGCGGGGCAGGTTTTATCGGCTCCAACTTTATACGCCACCTGTTCGGCAAGGTCGGGTTTAAAGGCCGCGTGATTAACCTGGATAAGCTCACCTACGCCGGCAACCCGGAGAACCTGGCCGACGTGGCGCGCGCGTATAAAGGCCGCTACGTCTTTGAGAAGGGCGATATCTGCGACTTTAAACTGCTGGACCGCCTCTTCAAGAAGTACGCTCCGTCGGCGGTGGTGCATTTTGCCGCTGAGTCCCATGTGGACCGCTCAATATTCGGCCCCAAAGATTTCATAGAGACCAATATCCACGGCACCTTCGCCCTGCTCGAAACTGCCCGCCAGGCCTGGGCCGGGCGCAAAGACGTGCGCTTCCATCACATCAGCACCGACGAGGTTTACGGCTCGCTCGGTAAAACCGGCAAGTTCAAAGAAACTACCCCTTACGACCCGCGCAGCCCTTACTCTGCGTCAAAAGCTTCATCGGACCACCTTGTAATGGCTTACCATCATACCTACGGCCTGCCCGTCACCATCTCCAACTGCTCCAATAACTACGGCCCGTTCCACTTTCCGGAGAAACTGATCCCGCTGGCCATACTCAACGCGTTGGATGGGAAACCCCTGCCGGTTTACGGCGACGGCCTGCAGGTGCGCGACTGGCTGTACGTGGAAGACCACTGCGCCGCCATCTGGAAGATAGTCAACAAGGGCCGCACCGGCCAGACCTATAACGTGGGCGGCAACTGCGAAATGAAGAACATCGACGTGGTAAAGGGCATCTGCCGCGCCCTGGAACGCGCCGTGCCCGCCCGCCACAACAAGGCGCTTAACGGCAAGAACTATATCGACCTCATAACCTACGTTAAAGACCGCGCCGGCCATGACCGCCGCTACGCCATTGACTTCAGCAAGATAAAAAAAGAACTGGGCTGGCAGCCGTCGGTGCGCTTTTCCGAAGGCCTGGCCAAAACCGTGGACTGGTACCTGGCAAACCCGGCCTGGGTTAAGAACGTAAAGACCGGCGCGTATCGTAAGTGGATAAACAAGAATTACGCTAAATAGCCGCTGACTTCACAGCTTATATGGAAATAATATTCCTGGGCACTAACGGCTGGTATGACAGCGCTACCGGCAATACCGTATGCACGCTAATCAAAACTAAAAAATACGATATAGTGCTGGACGCCGGTTACGGCCTGGCCAAGCTGGACAGGTACTGCGACGGCAAAAAACCAGTTTTCATCCTGCTGAGCCACTTCCACCTGGACCATATAGCCGGCCTGCACACGCTTGTTAAATTCAAAGCCATAAAGCGCCTCACCATCTGCGCCGGGGCGGGCGCGCGCCGCGTTCTCAACAGGTTCGTCAATAAGCCTTTTACCGTGCCGCTTAAAAAACTGCCTTACCCTGTGGAAGTGCTTGAACTCCCTGAGCAAACAACGGAACTACCGTTCAAAACATTAACCCTGCCGCTCGAACACGCCGACCCCGTACTGGGTTTCCGGTTGGAGCTGGAGGGGAAAACCATAACCTACTGCACCGACACCGGCTACTGCCCCAACGCGCTTAAACTTGCGCACAAAGCGGACCTGCTTATAAGCGAATGCTCCCACCGCCCCGGCGAGACCAACCCCGGCTGGCCGCATTTTAACCCCGAGACTTTGGCTAAATTATCGGTGGAGTCTGGCGCAAAAAGGGTGGTAATGACGCATTTGTCCGCGGACCGTTACCCCACCATGCGCGCCCGCGCCGCCGGCCTGGCCATCGCCCGCAAAACCTTCCCCAAAACTACCCTCGCCAAAGACGGCCTGCAAATAGAGATCTAGCATCAAAACCCTCAAAACGCCTCAACTTTCACCCCCGCCGCGCCCTTTTGCTATAATATCTATATTATTAGGGGCTTATTTCAGCCACATTTATCATAAGGCGGGTTAATGAAAAAGGCTTTAATTACCGGTATACGCGGGCAGGATGGGGCTTACCTCTCCAAATTCCTGCTTGATAAAGGCTACAAAGTGTATGGCGCAGACCGCCGCAGCGGCGAAGGCGCCGGCTGGCGCCTTAAAGAGATGGGGCTGGAAAAAGAGATAGAAGAGATAGACATGGACCTACTGGAGACCAGCAATGTCACCAGCGTAATAGAGCGCGTGAAGCCGGACGAGATATACAACCTGGCGGCGCAGAGCTTTGTGCAGGCCTCTTTCAGCCAGCCGCTACTAACCGGCAACGTGGACGGGTTGGGTGTGTTGAGGATACTTGACGCGGTGCGCCTCCGCTACCCCAAGGCCCGGTTCTACCAGGCGTCAACATCCGAGATGTTCGGCAAGGTGCAGCAGATTCCCCAGACGGAAAAAACCCCTTTCTACCCCCGCAGCCCGTATGGGGTGGCCAAATTGTATGGCCACTGGATAGTGATTAATTATCGGGAATCTTATGACCTTTTCGCCTGTTCCGGCATCTTGTTTAATCATGAATCGCCCATGCGCGGCCCGGAGTTCATTACCCGCAAGATGACTCTTGGCCTTGCCCGGATAAAGTATGGCCTTCAGGACAAGATAGTGGTCGGGAATATAGACTCCAAGCGCGACTGGGGCTACGCCAAAGAATATGTTGAGGGTATGTGGCTTATGTTGCAGCAGAAAAAGGCCGACGATTATGTACTGGCCACCGGAGAAACTCATACCGTGCGTGAACTGATAAACCACTCCGCTCGCTACGCCGGCTTCGACTTGGTTTGGACCGGGAAGGGTGTGAATGAGAAAGGTAAAGACCGCAAGACCGGTAAGACTATAATCGAGGTTTCACCCAAATACTTCAGGCCGGCCGAGGTGGAACTGCTTCTTGGCAACCCTGCCAAGGCAAAAAAATATCTGGGCTGGAAGCCCAAAACAAAATTCGAGGACCTGGTTCGTATAATGTTTGAGGCTGACCTCCGGCGGGTAGAAAGGGAGACCCGCTGACCGGGCGGGAAATTTATGAAAGCAATTATCCTCGCCGGTGGTTCCGGCACGCGGTTATGGCCGGTTTCCCGCTACGGCCTGCCCAAACAATTCATAAGGCTCAACGGGGGGAAATCCCTGCTGTGCCAGACGGTAGAGCGCTTGGCGGCTGTAGTGCCCCTGCATGATATCTTCGTTATTACCAACGAGGATTACCGGTTCCACGTGCAGGCAGATCTTAGATCAGTTTCTCCGTCGATAGAAAATAACGTGATTCTGGAGCCCGTGGGGCGTAATACCGCGCCCGCTATTGCCCTGGTAATGAAGTACTGCCAGGAAAAACTTAAGTGTTCCAAGGACGAGGTTATCTTCATCTGCCCTTCCGACCATATCATAGAGCCGGTTGAAAAATTCGCTAAATACGCCAAGCAGGCGGAGACTGCTGCCAAGGCCGGCAGTATCGTTACTTTCGGCATAAAGCCCACCCGCCCCGAGACCGGCTACGGCTATATTAAAAAAGGCGGCAAGGCCCCCGGCAACGGCGGCGTCTGCAAGGTGGCCAAGTTCGCCGAAAAGCCCGACCTTAAGACAGCGGAGAAATATTTAGCCGCCGGGGATTATTTCTGGAATTCCGGCATGTTCGCTTTCACCATAGGCACAATGCAGGCCGAGTTTAAGGCGCATGCGCCCGAGATTTTTCGCAGGCTGGGCTCCAAACTGGCAAAAATGCTGGCGGATTTTAAGAGCATGCCGTCCATCTCCATAGACTATGCCGTCATGGAAAAATCTAAAAAAGCGGCCGTCCTCCCGATAGACATACTTTGGTCCGACGTCGGTTCCTGGGATTCCCTGCCTGAAGTTATAAAGCCCGACTCTGATGGCAACGTAAAGGTGGGCGACGTTATTTCCCTGGACACTGAAAAAACCATCATAATGGGCGAAGGCCGCCTAATCTCCACCATAGGCCTTAAAGACCTGATAATAATAGATACCACCGACGCGCTGCTCATAGCCAAGCGCGGTCAGGCCCAGCGCGTTAAAGAAATTGTGGACATGCTTAAAGAGCGCAAGCGCAAGGAAGTGGTTGAGCATACCACCACCTACCGCCCCTGGGGCAGCTATACCGTGCTGGAAGAAGACTCGCGCTATAAAATAAAGCGCATAGTGGTAAAGCCCGGCCAGAAGCTCAGCCACCAGCTGCATTACCACCGCAGCGAGCACTGGATAGTTGTGAAGGGCACCGCCAAAGTGACCATCGGCAAAAAGGTTTCGGATATTCATGAGAACGAGAGCACCTATGTGCCCAAATCCACCGGCCACCGCCTGGAGAATCCCGGCAAGGTCCCCTTGGAAATGATAGAGGTGCAGAACGGGGAATACGTTGGCGAAGACGACATAGTGCGCTTTACCGATATCTACGGGCGCGGAAAGAAGAAATAGATTCTCTAGTGGGAGAAAATAAATGAAAGTAGTTATACTTGCGGGCGGGATGGGGACGCGGCTTAGCGAGGAAACCGACCTGAAGCCCAAACCCATGGCCGAGATAGGCACCAAGCCTATGCTCTGGCACATCATGAAGATCTACTCCCATTACGGCTTTAACGACTTTGTGCTGTGCCTTGGTTACAAGGGCTATCTGATAAAAGAGTATTTCGCCAACTACTTTCTGCACCAGGCCGACGTGACCATAGACATGAAGAACAATAAGATGCAGGTTCATCATGGAAAAGCTGAACCTTGGAAAGTGACCATGGTGGACACCGGTTTGACCACCATGACCGGCGGCCGCATAAAGCGCGTGCAGGAATATCTCGACGACAAACCTTTCATGCTCACCTACGGCGACGGCGTTGCAAACGTGGATCTTAAGAAACTTGTCGCCCACCATAAAAAAAGCGGTGGTTATGCCACCATGACGGCTATACAGAATCTTGGCCGCTTTGGCGCTATAGATATGAAGGCAAATGGCGCCGTGCGCGCTTTTGAGGAAAAACCTCATGGAGACGGGGCCTGGATAAATGGCGGTTTCTTTGTTCTTGAACCTGAAGTCTTTAGGTATATAAAAGACGGAGACGCTTCAATCTGGGAGCGGGCCCCGCTTGAAAAACTGGCCGCCGAGGGCCGGCTTAACGCCTATAAACACACCGGCTTCTGGAAATGCATGGACACACTGCGTGATAAGCTGGACCTGGAAAAGCTCTGGCAGTCCGGCAACGCCCCCTGGAAAACATGGAAATGAACTCCTGGAAAAACAAAAAAGTATTCCTGACCGGGCATACCGGGTTTAAAGGTGCCTGGCTCTCCATCTGGCTGGACGCGCTGGGCGCTAAAGTAACTGGCTACGCGCTTAAACCTCCCACTAAGCCCAGCCTCTTCGAACTTAGCCGGTTGGGCCGGAAGATTAACTCCAACATCGGAGATGTGCGCGACGCCGCACGTTTAAAGAAAGTCTTTCTGGCGGCAAAACCTGAAATAGTAATTCATATGGCCGCGCAGCCGCTGGTGCGCGAATCCTACCGAAACCCGGCCGAGACCTACGAAACCAACGTAATGGGCGTGGTGAACCTGCTTGAGTCCGTGCGGGCCTGCCCTTCCGTAAAGGCCGTGGTCAATGTGACCACGGATAAATGCTACGAGAACAAAGAGCACGCCCGCGCCTTCCGCGAAGATGAGCCCATGGGAGGTTACGATCCTTATTCTTCCAGCAAGGGGTGCTCGGAGCTGGTAACCTCAGCCTACCGCAATTCTTTTTTCAACCCCGCCGATTACAAAAAGCACGGTGTAGCGCTGGCCTCCGCCCGCGCCGGCAACGTTATAGGCGGCGGGGACTGGGCCGCAGACCGTCTTATTCCCGACATGATCCGCGCAGCCCTGAAGGGGGAAAAGGTGCGCATCCGCAACCCGCGCGCCATCCGCCCCTGGCAGCACGTGCTTGAGCCGCTTAGCGGTTACCTCAGGCTTGCGGAACAGCTTTACACCCACGGACCCAAGTACGCACAGGCCTGGAACTTCGGCCCGGACTCGGGCGACGCCAAGGACGTGGAATGGATAGTTAAGCGCATGTTCGGCGCCTGGCCGGAGGCCCCCGGCTACGTTATAGACAAAGGCAGGCACCCGCACGAGGCGCATTATCTCAAATTGGATTCCTCCAAAGCCCGCCGTGAGCTTGGCTGGCAGCCCCGTTGGCACATAGGCACCGCCATAGACAAAATTATCGATTGGACCCGCGCCTACGCGGCGAAAGAAGACATGCACGGGCAGTGTATTAAGCAGATAAGGGACTACACCGCAATATGACCAAACAGGAAACAGCCGCCCGGAAAGAAATATTCAAAAAGGTAACGGCTTACTATAAAAAATTCCACCAGAAGCCGGCCTTTAAGCCGGGCGAAACCTTCGTGAACTACGGCGGCCGGGTCTACGACGATAAAGAACTTGTTAACCTGACCGATACCGCCCTGGATTTCTGGCTTACCTCCGGTCGTTACTGCGCTGAGTTTGAGAAGCGGCTGGGTGCCTATCTCGGAGTAAAGCATGTGTCGCTGGTGAACTCCGGCTCCTCCGCCAACCTCGTGGCTTTCATGGCCCTGACCTCGTCCAAACTGGGCAAGCGGCGGGTATTGCCCGGCGACGAAGTTATCACCGTGGCCGCGGGCTTCCCCACCACGGTAACGCCCATAATACAGTACGGAGCTGTGCCGGTATTCGTGGACGTAGAGCTTCCCTCTTATAACATAAACTGCGCCCTGCTGGAGAAAGCCCGCTCCAAAAAGACCAAAGCCGTAATGCTGGCCCATACGCTGGGCAATCCATTCAACATAAAAGCCGTAAAGGCTTTCTGCGTTAAGCACGGCCTTTGGCTTATAGAAGACAACTGCGACGCGCTGGGCAGCCGCTACGCCGGCAAATACACCGGCACCTTCGGCGACATCGGCACCTCCAGCTTTTACCCGCCGCACCATATGACCATGGGCGAGGGCGGCGCCGTTTACACCAACGATATGCAGCTTAAGCGCCTTATAGAATCCTTCCGGGATTGGGGCCGGGACTGCTGGTGCCCGTCCGGCCAGGACAATACCTGCCACAACCGCTTTACCCGCCAGTTCGGGCAGCTGCCGCTCGGCTACGATCATAAATACGTCTACTCCCATTTCGGCTATAACCTTAAGGCCACGGAAATGCAGGCCGCCGTGGGCCTGGCCCAGCTTAAGAAGTTCCCGGCCTTCGCCGAGGCTCGCCGCAAGAACTGGGCTTACCTCCGTAAAGCGCTGGCCCCGTTCTCCAAGCAGCTGATACTGCCGGAGCCTACGGCCAAGGCCGACCCCAGCTGGTTCGGCTTCCTGATCACCGTAAAAGAAAACGCCGGCTTTACCCGTGACCAGCTTGTGGCCCACCTGGAGAAGAACAAAATCCAGACCCGCATGCTGTTCGCCGGCAACCTGGTAAAACATCCCTGCTTCGACGAAATGCGCAAAACAGGCAAAGGCTACCGTGTAGCGGGGAAGCTTGAGAACACGGACAGCGTGATGAACAATACTTTCTGGATAGGCGTGTATCCCGGCATGACCAGGGAGATGCTGGCGTATATAGAGAAGACTTTCGGGAGCTTCCCGGGCTTATGATAAAACTTTCGGATTACGTCATAGACTTTATAGTGCGGGAGAAAGTCCATCACATCTTCGAGATGATCGGCGGCATGATCACGCATCTTCTGGATTCGGCGCATGGCCGTAAGGATATTTCCTGCGTCTCAATGCATCACGAACAGGCCGCCGCCTTCGCGGCCGAAGCGTACGCGCGCATGAACGGGCGTCTGGGTGTAGCCATGTCCACCAGCGGCCCCGGCGCGCTTAACATGCTTACCCCTATAGGCAGCTGCTATTTCGATTCCGTGCCCTGCCTTTTTATCACCGGGCAGGTAAATACCTATGAGTATAAATTCGACAGGCCCATCCGCCAGATAGGTTTTCAGGAAACGGATATAGTAAGCGTGGCCAGGCCGCTAGTAAAATACGCCGAGCTGGTGCGCGACCCTAAAGATATACGCTACTGCCTGGAGAAGGCGGTATTCCTGGCGCAGAGCGGCAGGCCGGGGCCCGTGCTGCTGGATATCCCCATGAACGTGCAGCGCGCCCAGATAGACCCCAAAAAACTCCGCTCATTTTACGGCACTCCAGAACACAAACGCCTTTGCGCCCTTAAACCCGTGCCTGCCGCGACAATTTCCAGGATAGTCGCCATGCTGAAAGCGGCCAAGCGCCCGCTTATCCTTGCCGGCGGCGGCGTACGTACTGCCGGCGCTACGGCGCAATTGGAGAAGCTGGTAAAGAAAACCGGCGTGCCTGTGGTCTGCTCGCTTTTAGGGCTGGACTCCGTAGCGCACGACAACCCCGCCTTCTCCGGCATGATAGGCGCGTACGGCAACCGCTACAGCAATATGGCGCTGGCTAACTGCGACCTGCTGCTGATACTGGGGTCGCGGCTGGATAACCGCCAGACCGGCACCCGCCCCGACACCTTTGCCCGCGGCGCAAAAAAGATCCATGTGGACATAGATCCACATGAACTGGGCAGCAAGGTCAAAACTGACCTGACGGCGCGCGCAGACCTTAAAGTGTTTTTAAAACAGCTTAATTCCGGCCTTAAGGGCGCCGGCAAATTAGACCTTCAGGCCTGGCGCCAAGCCATTTCCGGATTCAAATGTAAATTCCCTGAGATAGAAACGGCTGATACCTCCGGCCAGATAAACCCCAACCGTTTTATGGCGCTGCTGTCCAAACATTCGCGCGAGGGGGATATCATCTGCGTGGACGTGGGCCAGAATCAGATGTGGGCCGGCCAGTCCTTCCGTCTTAAGAAAGACCAGCGGATGCTGATCTCGGGCGGCATGGGCTCCATGGGTTTCTCTCTGCCCGCTGCCATCGGCGCGGCCATCGCCAGCCCCGGAAAGCGCGTGCTGGTCATCTGCGGCGACGGCGGCATACAGGTTAACATCCAGGATATGGATTCCCTGGCTTCCCGCAACCTGCCGATAAAAATTATCCTTATGAACAATGGCTGCCTGGGGATGGTAAGGCAGTTCCAGGATCTTTACTTCGGCAGGCGCAGACAATCCACGCTGGAGGGCTATAGTTGCCCTGACCTTACGAAGATAATACAAGCTTACGGCGTCCCTGTGCATACTGTGCGTAAAATGCAACAGGCTGACGGCGCGCTCCGCGCGGCTCTTGGTTCAAAAGGCCCGGCCATGGTGGAAGTGAGGCTTACTCCTGAAACCGCCGTAGAGCCCAAGTTGGAATTCAATAGGCCCATCGAAGATATGTCTCCGTATCTCACACGTGAGCGCCTGAACAAAGCTATGCTTATAAAGCCGCTGCCGGGAACAAATGCTAAAGAGTAAGATTCTTGTTACGGGCGCCGGCGGTTTCGTGGGCCGCAATCTCGCGGAATATTTGCCCGCCCTTGGCTACGATGTTCATGGTTTTACACATCACACGTTGGATCTGCTGGACGAGACGGCGGTAGTGGGGGCGGTTTCAGCTATTAATCCTGAAGTTATTATACATTGCGCCGCGGTAGGCGGCACCCGTAAGACCGGGTACGATACGGGATCTGCCGACGTGGCTTCGAAAAACCTGCGCATGTTCTTTAACCTGGAGCGCAGCCTTAATCCGGGGATGCGGATGATAAACCTGGGCAGCGGAGCGGAATATGATAAGCGGCGCTATCTGCCCAAAATGACGGAGACCTATTTTGACAAGAGCGTCCCTGCCGACCCCTATGGCTTCTCAAAGTACGTTGTCTCAAAATATATCGGGAAAACAGACAATGTAACCTGTCTGCGCGTCTTCGGGCTTTTTGGCCGGTATGAGGATTACACTTTTAAATTCATTTCTAATGCCATAGTTAAAAACCTGCTGGGCCTGCCCATAGTAATAAACCAGAACGTGGTCTTCGATTATCTATGCATAGAAGACCTTTGCGGCATGATAGACAAGCTGCTGCAAATTGAACCCGGGCATGCCCACTACAACATCACACCTACGGATTCCATAGACCTAGTCTCACTGGCGGAAACAATCAACTCCGCGGCTAAGACCAAAAGCGAAATTAAGGTCCTTAACCCCGGCATGAACACGGAATATACTGGCAGCAATGTGCGTGTCCTTAAGGAACTGGGCGGCTTTAACTTCACCCCTTACGATAAAAGCGTAAAGCAGCTCTACGCCTATTATGCCGCCAGACTGAATGAACTGGACCAGGAAGCTGTAAAAAAAGACTCATTTTTAAAGGCATGCAAGACTTATGGCGGCGCGGCGGATAAAATATGAAAAAAATCAGCGTTGTCACCCCTTGTTATAACGAAGAAGCCAATGTCGAGGCTCTCTACCTCCGGGTTAAAGAAATATTCAAGGCGCTCGGGTCTTATGAATACGAGCACCTCTTCATAGATAACGCTTCCACCGATCGAACCCAGGTTATACTGAAAAAACTGGCCGCCGCCGACGTTAATGTGAAGGTTATCATCAATACGCGCAATTTCGGCCATATCCGTTCCCCGTTCTACGGTCTTACCCAGGCGGTGGGGGACGCGGTGATATTACTGGTGTCGGATTTTCAAGACCCTCCCGAGTTGATCAATGACTTCCTGCGGCAATGGGAAACCGGATATAAAGTGGTTTTGGGGATTAAAACCAATAGTGGCGAATCCGGCCTTATGTTCGCCCTGCGCAAGTTCTACTACAACCTCGTGGACGGCCTGGCCGACGTGAAGATAAATAAAAATAATACCGGTTTCGGCCTTTACGACAGCGAGGTGATCGCGCAGTTAAGAAAACTCGACGAGCCCTACCCGTTCTTCCGCGGGCTTATTTCCGAACTGGGCTATCAGGCCGCCCGGGTGGAATATTTTCAGCCGGCGCGTAAGCGCGGCATCACCAAGAATAATTTCTACACCCTCTATGACATAGGTATGTTGGGAATAATTAACCATTCCAAGGTTCCGTTGCGCCTGGCCATATTTGCCGGGGCAGCCCTGGCCGGGTTAAACCTGATGGTTGCGCTCGGGTATTTTGTTTACAAACTGGTCTATTGGAACAGTTTCTCCGTGGGCATAGCTCCGGTCATAATTGGTCTGTTCTTCTTTTCCTCAGTACAGCTTATTTTTTTGGGTGTTATCGGAGAATATATCGGAGCCATATACACACAGACGCTTAAACGTCCCTTGGTGATAGAGAAAGAGAGGATAAATCTTTAACTTAGGGGATAAGTGCGCAAAATATGAAATATCGGTTTAACCGGATTCCATGGCCTGGGATAGGCATCTTTTCTTTTGTGGATTCATGGCTGTATCTTCTGATAACGGCGGTCTGTTTCTTTTCCTTTAATCACCCGGATATCCTGCACACCATTGGTTGCACCACCGCCATGCTCAACGGGCATATAATTGATTTTTATGACTCGGTAGGCGCCGTGTTCGATCTTTCTAATTATCTGCCGGCTACTTATGTGGTGTTTTCCCTTTGGGGTATTCCTCTGAAACTCCTCGGATTTTGTAAAACTGTCGCCTATCTTAACCCAGTCTGGTTGTTTTTCTGGTTTAAAATATTGACCACTCTCTTTTTCTTCGGCAGCGCAGTGGTGCTCTATAAGGTCTGTCTTGAATTTACAAAGGATCAATCCCGCGCCCTTCTTGCTTGCGTAATCTGGGTGTCTTCGCCGGTGGCTATTTTTAGCCAGTTCATTTTCGGGCAGTATGACGTTATTACTCTTTTCTTTATGCTGCTGGGGCTGCTCTATTACGTGCGGGGGGATCTGCTGCGTTTTTCGTTCTGGTTCTCGATCTCAGTGGCGTTTAAATACTTTCCAGCTTTTGTATTCTTTCCGCTGCTGCTGTTGAAAGAGAAGAATATAAAAAAACTGATTTTATATTCCGCTGTGTTCGCGACTCCCAATCTTATCCAGATCGCGCTATTCTATCACTCGCCAGCTTTCGTCACCGGTGTGCTTGGCTTCGGGGCGGCTAAAAAAGCTTTAAATATAGGGCTGAAACTGTGGCCTCTCCTTTGCCTGTACGCTTACTTAGTTAATTATAAAACCCGCGACTCACGCGACCTGTATTTCTACGCCAAACTAAGCTTGGCCGGCTTGGTGCTGATCTTTTCTCACACTTCCCCCTGGCATCCCCAATGGTTTTTAATTCTGACCCCTTTTATCGCCATTCTGATGGCTTATGCGGAAAACATAAAAGCCCTTTTATTGGTGGACACTCTGTTTGCCCTGGCTTTCTTTAGCCACTCTTTTAGATCTTTCCCAGCTGCTGTCGATACCAACCTTTTTGGTCTGGGACTCTGGGGATTTCTTGATCACGCTTTCGCGGCAGCGCAAAAACTCTGGCTTCTTTCCAGCGTAGGTATTTATCGGCTGGGCAGCCAGAAAGATCTTCTTCATGTCATTATCATATGTTTGGTGGTATTGATCCTCCTACCCCGGAGTTATTTTGCCAAGGGGGCATCGGGCAGTGGCGCCCCGCGCCCGCCTTACGCCTTAATACGTTTGCGTTTCTACGGAGTGATAGGGATTTTTCTTGTGTCGGCTTTTTACGCTTATTATAAAACCGTAATGGCTTAGGTTCGGCATTGGCTTAATAATGAAACTTGACGCTCTGGTGCTTATAGTCGGCCGCGGCTTACAGGCTGTTTTGGCTATTGCTCTGTTCCGCATTATTACCGATGTGCTGGCTCCGTCCCAAGTGGGCGGCGTTTACCTTATATTTTCGATTTCATACTTGTTTACCTCATTTCTCATAACCCCGGTTTCCACTTACATAAACAGAAAAATATTCCTCTGGCATGACGCCAAAAACATTTTGGCTCATTTGGCCGGCTATAATTATTACGTGACGGCGGTTTCTCTGTTGTCCTTGCCGGTTGTCTGGTGCGCTTGGCGGTATTTTGGCGTTGGGGTGGGGCTCTCCGGCCTGGTTTTTGCCGCCGAAGTCTGCTGCTATATATATGTGCTTACGTGGAACATTACTTTTATCCCCATAATGAACGCCCTGGGGCACCGGCTGGCTTTTGTGCTGCTTACACTGGCCGCCTCCGCCCTTGGCCTTATCTTCTCGCCACTTCTGGCTCACTTCGGGCTTCCTACTGCAGAGTACTGGATGGCTGGACAGATAACGGCTTTGGGGCTTGTTACCGCTGTAAGCGTGCGCGTCTTTACTAAGAAAGTGCCGGAGCCCCCAGCAAAACTTCTGCCTTCCAGATATCTCGAAAAGGGTTCCTTAACCGGGGTGTGGATGTTCGCTCTGCCGTTGGCTGTGTCGGCTTTCTTTATGTGGGCGCAGGGGCAGTCCTACAGGGTAATCGTGGAAAAGATGTCCGGCGCGGAATTCTTGGGCTACCTGGGCGTTGGGTTCAGCATCGCTACCAGCGTTGCCGGCATACTGGAATCCCTTGTGCAGCAGATCTACCTGCCGGGCTTCTACCGGAAAATAACCGGTGGGGATAAAGAGGTGCGCGGCGCGGCTTTGTCCGAACTGGCCGCCCAAACCCTGCCGGTTTACATAATCTACCTGCTTTTCATAGTAGGTGTTTCGGAATTTATGGTGTATTTTCTGGTAGCGGAAAAGTACAGAGCTGTTTTTGTTTACGCCCGGTACGGCGCTTTTATTGAGTTTTTCCGCATGACCACTAATGTGCTGGCGGCCGGCGCCTACTCGGAAATGCGCACCAAGGCGCTTATAAAGCCGTATCTGCTGGGCGGCATAGCGGCGGTAGCAGGGGTGTACCTTGCGGCCCTGTCGCCCAAGCCGGCCCTGTTTATCCCGTTTGCACTGGCGGCCAGCGGTCTGGTTACCGTGCTGGGGATGGCGGGGGCCATAAAAGCCATGACCCCGCTGAGGTTTAGTTACGGGCCCGCATTAAAGGCTGTAGCTGCTTCCGCACTCTTTCTGCCGCTCGCCTTTTTTCATGCTGGCGGGCTCTGGAGTTCACTTGGGGTTTTGGTGGTGGCAGGCCTTTATTTCTCTTTCCTGCAGTACCGGGTGGCCAGAAAATGGCTTGGCGGAGCGGGACTGCCATCCCAGGCCCCTACCCTGCCGGAGTCTACTGAGAACCTCTCTATTGCGGAACAGTAGCAGTTCTCCCCAAACCTTACGACCCATTTGCTAAAATAGCCATATTATCCGTAGGATGTTTAACAATTTAAACCATGCAATCAATAGTGAATGAAGATCTTGAAGTAATTCGGAAGGCCGGCATAGACTTATGGGCCGAATTCGCTGGTAAGACAATTCTCATCAGCGGGGCAAGCGGTATGATCCCATATTACCTTGCTGTTACCCTTTTAAGCCTGAATGAAATACTGCTTAAAGGCCGCGAATGCCGCGTAATAGCGCTTGCCAGGAATGGGGAAAAGGCCCGGGCCAGATTCTCGGAATTCTTGCAGAAGGAATATTTTGAGCTGATAGTTCAGGATGTGACGGATCCTATCCATGTTGCGGCGCATGTCGATTATATTATTCATTCCGCAAGCCAAGCTAGTCCCAAGTATTATGGAACTGATCCGGTCGGTACTATGCTGCCGAATGTTATCGGTACCAACAGCCTGCTCGCTCTCGCCAGAGATAATAAGAGCAGCGGGTTTTTATTTTTAAGCAGTGTGGAGGTTTACGGTGTAGTGCCAGAGAATAAAATCCCCACAAAAGAATCTGATTATGGATGGTTGGACCCTGTTAATGTGCGTTCCTGTTACGCCGAAAGCAAGCGGGCCGGCGAAACCCTTTGCGTCTCATGGGCAGCGCAATATAATGTCCCGGTCTTTATCGCAAGGCTCGCTCATACTTATGGGCCGGGATTAAATTTGAACGATGGGCGGGTGTTCGCGGATTTTGTAAGAAATATCCTTGAGGGACGGGATATCGTACTTAATAGTGATGGGTCCGCTACCAGATCCTTTTGTTATATTTCCGACGCGGTTATCGGGTTGTTTCTGCTGCTTTTAAAGGGGCAACGCGCAAAGGCCTATAATGTCTGTAACGATGGGTCTTGTGTCAGTATTCTTGAGCTTGCCAATACTCTTTGCCGGCTGTTCCCGGAAAAAAATATCTCAGTAAAGTCCTCTGTCCGCATAGGCGCTAATGGGGGGGTAAAAAGCCCTGTTCAAAAAAGTTGCCTTGATTCTTCTGCTTTGCGGGCCATCGGCTGGAACCCGTCGGTAGGAATTAAGGATGGATTTCTTCGCACGGTGTTGAGTTACAAGACTGCGAAATGAGAAATAATAAGACACTGCTTACGATAGCTATCCCGACCTATAACAGAGCCAAATATCTGGATTTGTGCCTTACGCAAATATTTAACCAGGTATCTGGTTTTGAAGACGTGGTCGATGTATATGTTTCAGATAATTGCTCTACAGACGACACAATGGAGATTGTGGAAAAATATAGGTCGCATAAATGCCGGTTAGTCTGTAGCAGAAATACCTCCAATATCGGTGCGGCGGCAAATCAAATAAAATGTTTTGCCGAGGCTTCAGGGAAATACGTAGTAGTTTTTAGCGATGATGACGTGCTTGTCGACGGGGCGCTGGCTAAAATATTGACCGTGCTTCGGGGTGCTGATTACGGCGTTGTCACTTTGAGCGCTTATGGTTTTAAAGATTCATATGTGCGTAAACCGCTTGCTGAATGCAGGGTCCGTGTATACAAAAACCTGATCGATTACTTTACCAAAGTGCATGTTTTTATAACATATCTTTCCGGCAACATTATTAACAAGGAACTTATTCCGCCAGATGTAAAGCCGGACGTGTTTTCCGGGACTTTGCTGGCGCAACTCGGCTGGCTGATTCCTGCCGCTCTTGCCGCTCCCGCTAATGCGCTAATAGAGGGCGGTCTTGTCGCCGGCAAGGAGAATAACAGCGGCGGCTACTCGTTATGTAAGGTGTTTGGTGAAGCATTTGATGAAATTTTTGGTTATTTTATCGGGCGCGGGTCCAATCCTGAATATTTTGACGCTATAAAGAAAAAAGCTCTTACTGAATTCTTCCCCAGCAACATATATACTGCCAGGGCATACGGCCGTTTTGACCGTGAGGATTATTACAGCGCACTTCGGCCCATATATGGCGGCGATTTTCGCTTCTGGCTTTTTGTTGTTCCGGCTATAAAACTGCCGCTTACACTTGCTAACCTGTGGCGCAAGGTAATGAGCGGCTTCCTTAAGATCTACCGCGCCCTTTTTGTGAGGGAAACCGGTGAGGAGCTGGCGCTATGAAAAAACTCGCACGCAAAATGTTAGACGCCGCAGCGGCCATGGTCGCCCTCTTGGTAAGCTACAACCTATTCAAGGGCTTCAACTATTTCTTCAAAGCCGTTTACTCTAAGTGCGTGCAGCGAGTCTTCGCGGAAGTAGGCAAGGGGGCGTACGTTGAGTTCCCGGCCGTTATCAATGGCGGGCAGTATATGCGGGTGGGCAGGAATTTTCACGCTTCGGCCAGGATCCGGCTGGAGGCCTGTGCGAAGTTCGGCGGGGAGACCTTTACCCCGAGCATCGTTATCGGCGACAATGTGGATTTTAATTACGACTGCCATGTGGGGTGCATGAATAAGATCACCATAGGCGATAACGTGCTTATTGCCGGCAAGGTGCTTATAATGGACCATTCCCACGGCCGGGTTACAGCCGAGGACATGGCGCTGCCGCCGTCTTCGCGCAAGCTGGGTTCGAAGGGGCCTATTGTTATCGGCAATAATGTGTGGATAGGCGAGGGCGCGGCGATACTTGCCGGCGTTACCATAGGCGAGAGCGCCATCATAGGCGCCAACGCGGTGGTCACAAAGGACGTGCCGGCCTTCTCCGTGGCAGCCGGCAACCCGGCGCGCGTCATAAAAACTTTGAAATGAACAAGAACATAGCCGTAGGGGTTATAACCTACAAGCCCGGGCAGAACCTCGTCGCGAGGCTCGCCGCGGCGCTGGCCGCTGGCTACCGCATCTATCTCTTTGACAATTCTCCGGAGGACCCCGCCATAAGCAAGTTCGCGGCGGAGAACCCGGACGGGGTTAAATACCTGACCGGCGGGACCAACGCCGGGCTGGGCTACGCCCTGGCAGCGCTTTGTTCCTGCGCCTATGACGAAGGTGTGCGGGCTTTATTGTTTTTCGACCAGGATACGGTATTCACGCCCCTGACCCTGGACTTCGTGGACGCCTTTAATGCGCAGCATCCCGGCCTGGACAAAGCTTACAGCTCCGTTGTGTTCAACGCTAAAGGGACGCCGATGGCGGAGCGTGACGGGCTGGCGCTTAACGACGTGCCTCTGGCTGTGAACAGCGGCAGCCTGTACTTCCTGGAGAACTTGAAACGGCTGGGTTGGCACAACAAGACTTATTTTGTGGATTGCGTGGATTACGAGTTCTGCCTGAATACCTACAGCCACGGCCTGAAGGTGGGCGAGTACACCAGGACCCCGGGCTTCGACCACAGCAGCGAACAGGCGGACAGCCTGTACAACTTTTTTGGTACGCTGCGCCCCATGCGCGCCTATGCGCCGGGGCGGATCTGGGATTCGGTGCGGGCCACGCTGCGGCTGCTTGGCACGGCCTTGATGACCGGGAACCTTGCCTTCTTCCGTATCATAGGCATGGCAACAGCGAAGTACCTGGTAATACAGTTTTACGTAAGAGCGGCTTGGTTTACACGGCAATAACTTATGGCTGGCGAAAATAACAATTACGCGGTATTTACGGCTTGCAACCTGGCTTACCTGCCCAAGGCGCTGGCGCTGGCGGCGTCCATGCGCGAACACGCCAACGCCAGGCTGAAGATCTACCTCTTCGACCGCAAGGCGCCGCTGACCGTGGCCCCGGAGCTTGCCGAGGTGATCTGGATAGAGGACGTCGGAGCACCGGCCCTTTATAACCTAGCTTTTAAATATGACGTAACTGAGCTCAGCACCTGCCTTAAGCCATGGCTGACGCTGGAATTGCTTAAGACTTCCGCCCGGGTAATTTACCTGGATCCGGATATACTGGTATACGGCAGCTTGGCCCCTATACTGGCGGACCTGGACGCCCATCCCATAGTGCTTACGCCGCATTACACCACGCCACATTCCAACTCCCTGCCGGACAGCGACATGGCTATGATGCGCTTCGGCTCTTTCAACCTGGGCTTTTACGCGGTTACCAACGGCGAGCAGGCGCTGGCTTTCCTCAACTGGTGGTCTGACCGCTGCCTGCGCTTCGGCTTCTTCGAGACGCAGTTCGGCCTGTCCACGGACCAAAAATGGGTAAGCATAGCGCCTTGCTTCTTTAAAGATCTTTATGTGTCTTTCAACCCCGGCTATAATGCGGCGTTCTGGAACTCCCACGAGCGCACCCTCACTAAAGACGCGCAGGGCCGCTGGCTGGTTAACGGGCAGTATCCGCTGGTGTTCTTTCACTTTAGTTCATTCCACGACGCCGTCCCGGAGGACCTGAGCCGAAGGCCTTTCTCGGAGAAGAATAAGAAGCGCGCCGACCTGGCCGAAATCGCCGTGGCTTATAAGAGCGCGGTGGAGGCCCAGAAAAACCCTGCGGCCGCTATGCCCTACGCCTTCGACTATATGTCTAGGGGGGAATACATCTCGCCCACGCTGCGCCGCGCCTACGCCTGCGTGCAGGCCGAACTGCCGGCCGGGCATGACCCTTTTGATTCGAAAGGCCCGGTGGGGAATTTCGCGCGCAAGAACCACCTTTTCGAAAGCAGGCCGGCGGCTTACGCCCCGGGCGGATTCGGCGACCTGCCGGCGCATAAGGGCAAATTCGCGGCTATTTATTTTATGATGCGGCTGATCCTGCGCGTGATGGGGCCTAATCAGTTCACTAATTTCTCGCGGCTGCTGGTCTACCTGTCCAGTTACAGGCAGAACCGGGGTTTGTGGAAAATCTGACGTCCGGCGGCTGCGGCGATTTATTTTTTGTATTCTATTAGAAGGGGACCACGCAATTATGGCAAACCTTAAAAACAAAACCATCCTTATCACCGGGGGCACTGGCTCCTTTGGCCACGAACTGCTTAAGACCATCGTCGACAAGGACTATAAAGAAGTCCGCATTTTCAGCCGTGACGAGCTTAAGCAGGAACACATGCGCATAGAATTGAATAACCCTAAGATCAAGTTCTATATCGGCGACGTGCGCGACCGCGACAGCGTGGATGCCGCCATGAAAGGGGCGGACCTGGTGTTCCATGCGGCGGCCCTGAAACAGGTGCCTTCCTGTGAATTCTTTCCCATGCAGGCTGTAATGACCAATATCCTGGGCAGCCACAACGTGGTGGAGTCCGCCATACAGCACAAGGTGGAGAGCGTGGTCTGCCTTGGCACAGATAAAGCCGTTATGCCTGTAAACGCCATGGGGATGACCAAAGCACTTATGGAGAAGGTCGCACAGGCGGCCTGTCGCGGTTTGGCCGAGACCGACACCCGCGTGTGCAGCGTGCGCTACGGCAATGTTATGTGCTCGCGCGGTTCCGTGATCCCCTTGTTCATCAAGCAGATCAAAGAGAATAAGCCCATAACGATAACCGAACCCGGGATGACCAGGTTCCTGCTGCCGCTGCCTGAGGCGATAGGCCTGGTGCTTTTCGCCTTCAAGAACGGCCGGCAGGGGAACCTTTTCATCAAGAAGTCTCCCGCCTGCACCGTGGCCGACCTGGCCCAGGCGCTAAAGGAGCTGTTCAAGTCCGACGTGCCGGTTAAGACCATAGGCATACGCCACGGCGAGAAGATCTATGAAACCCTGGCCACCGTAGAGGAGCTGCGGCGCTCCGAGGACATGGGCGACTATTTCCGGGTGAGCATGGACGACCGGGACCTCAATTACAACAAATATTTTACCGAGGGCGATAAGAAGGAAGTGGAACTTACCGACTACACCTCGCATAACACGCAGCGCCTGAACGTTAAAGAGGTCAAGGCAATGCTGATGAAGCTGCCGGAAGTTGCGGCGGAACTCTCTTAACCGATGATAAAAGTTGGCATAACCGGAATAGACGGCCTTATAGGCTGGCATTTGCGTTCCTTCCTGCACGGGCAGAAGGGCGTGGAAGTGCGCGGGGCCGATAAGCCGGAGTTCGCGTCAAAGGACCAGCTTCTAAAGTTCGTGGCCGGCTGCGACGTTATTGTGCACCTGGCGGGCTTGAACCGAGGCGACGAGGCGGAAGTAGCCCGCGCCAACGTTGAGATAACAGAGGCCCTGCTGGGGGCCTGCCGGGCCGCCGGGGCGCGGCCGCATATAATATTCTCATCTTCCACGCATATCTACCGCGATACCGCTTACGGCAAGTCCAAGCGGGGCTGCACGGAACTTATACGCGCCTGGGCCGCCGAGAATAAAACAGTTTTTAGCAATTTAATACTGCCCAATGTTTTCGGCGAAGGCGGACAGCCGTTCTATAATTCGGCGGTTTCCACTTTCTGTCACCAATTGGCTAACGGGCAGGAACCGGAAATTATTAAGGACGTGGAAGTGGAGCTGCTGCACGCCCAGCGTGTGGCCAGGGAGATATTCGCCCTGATCAATAAGCCGGTGGACGGTGATGTGTCGCCGGCCGGAACTAAGATGCCTGTGAGCCAGCTGCTTTCAAAAATACAGCAGATGGCTGATTCTTACGCCGGGCACGTAATCCCGGACCTGCGTACGCCTTTTGATCTGGACCTTTTTAATACCTACCGCTCCTATTTGTTTCCTAAGCATGCCCCGGTGGCAATAGAGCTGAAGAAGGACCCCCGGGGTTTTTTGTTCGAGGCCTCTAAAAGTCCTAATGGCGGGCAGACCTTTATTTCCTCCACCGTGCCAGGGATTACCCGCGGAAACCATTATCATACGCAGAAAATGGAACGCTTCTTGGTAATAAATGGCAAGGCCAGCGTCCGCGTACGTAAACTATTTTCTAAAGACGTGCATGAGTTCTTTGTGGACGGGGGGAAACCGGCATACATAGACATGCCCACCCTGCACACCCACAACATAACCAACGTCGGGGATGGCGAACTGCTGACGCTGTTTTGGAGCAATGAGATCTTTGACCCCGCAAATCCGGATACCTACCAGGAAACGGTATAAACGATGAAAAAAACCAAGAAAATAAAAGTGATGACGGTGGTGGGCACGCGCCCCGAAATAATACGTCTGTCGCGGGTTATAGCGGCCCTTAACAAATATACGGACCACGTGCTGGTGCATACCGGCCAGAATTACGACTACGAGCTTAACGAGGTCTTCTTTAAGGACCTGGGCATAAAGAAGCCGGACTATTTCCTTGCCGCGGCGGGGAGCACCCCGGCGGCCACCATAGGGCAGGTTATAGAAAAGGTGGACCCGGTGATGGCCAAGGAGAATCCAGAGGCCGTGTTGATACTGGGTGATACCAACAGCTGCCTTGCCGCTATTCCGGCCAAACGGCGCAAGATCCCGGTCTTCCACATGGAGGCCGGCAACAGGTGCTTTGACCAGCGCGTGCCGGAAGAGATCAACCGCAAGATAGTGGACCACATCAGCGACCTGAACATGCCGTACAGTTCCATAGCCCGCGAGTACCTGCTTAAAGAGGGATTTCCCGCCGACAGGATCATAAAGACCGGCAGCCCGATGTATGAGGTGTTGTGCCATTACTCGCATAAGATCAACGCTTCTACCGCGCTTAAAAAACTTAAACTCACGCCAAAATCTTTCTTTGTCGTCAGCGCCCACCGCGAAGAGAACGTGGATTCCGAGAAGAACCTGGCCAACCTGGGGGAGATACTTAACATGCTGGCCGCCGATTACGGCTGCCGCGTGATAGTCTCCACTCATCCCCGGACACGCAAGCGCTTTGAGAGCAGCAAGATGCGCTTCCATAAGAATGTGGAATTACTCAAACCCCTCGGGTTCTCCGATTATGTCTGCCTGCAGAAGAACGCCCGCGCGGTGCTTTCCGACAGCGGCACTATAACCGAAGAAGCCTCGATACTCGGCTTTACCGGTATAAACCTGCGGGAAGCGCACGAGCGGCCTGAGGGGATGGAGGAAGCCGCAGTTATAATGACCGGACTCGATCCGCTCAGGGTAAGGCAGGCCATAGAAATGAGCGAAGGCACCGCCGTGGTTCCTTTAAGGACCGTAGCGGATTATACCTGCCCGAACGTTTCTGAAAAGGTGGCGCGTATAATCCTCAGCTATACGGATTATATTAACCGCAACGTCTGGCGCCGGGCCGTCTGACGCCAGCCTATGCCGGAAAAACTGAAAGTTTTGATAATAACCGAACGGTTTTACCCGGAAGAATTTATAATTAACGATCTGGCCGCCGAGTGGGCGGCAGGGGACTTTAAGGTGGACGTGCTTACGCAGGCGCCCAGCTATCCTTTTGGCAAAATATTCCCGGGTTACGCCAACCGCCCGCTGGCCAGGGAAACCTGGAAGAACATAAATATAATCCGCTTTTTCACGGTAACCGGCTACCGCGGTTCACTTTTTTTAAAACTGCTGAATTATCTCAGCTTCGCCTTAACCGGTACCGTCGCCGCTTTGTTCAAGGCACGCAAATACGACCGGCTGTTTGTCTATCAAACCGGGCCGCTTACGATGGCCCTGCCTGCGGTTATCGCCGGGAAGCTTTACGGGTTGCCGGTGACGATCTGGACCCAGGATGTTTGGCCAGACACGGTTTACGCCTATGGCTTTAAAAAAACACCGCTCCTCTCATGGTTTCTGGACAGGCTTGTAGCTTTTGTCTACCGCAACTGCTCTCATATCCTGGTTTCGTGTGCGGGTTTCCGGGAGAAGATAGCTGTTTACGCGCCGGGCAAACAGATACAGCATTTTCCAAACTGGCCTACGATAACTCCCGGCCAGCCCGGAGATACCGGGCTAAAACTCTCCAGTAAATTTAATTTCACTTTTGCCGGCAACGTCGGCAAGGTGCAGAACCTGGACAATGTCCTGCGCGGTTTTGGCCTGGCTTCCGCTGAAAACGACGATATTCAGCTTAACATTGTGGGTGACGGCTCCCATCTGGAGAGGCTTAAGGCCATTACGGTTTCCGAGAAAATACGCAATGTGGTGTTCTGGGGCCGTAAAAAACAATCCGAAATGCCGGCTTATTTCAGCGCCAGCGACGTGATGGTGATCTCACTTCTCGACGAACCCGTCTTCAATATCACTGTGCCGGCAAAATTCCAGGCGTATCTGGCATTCTCCAAACCGGTGTTCTGCGTAATGAACGGCGAAGTCCGGCGTTTAGTGGAACACGCCAGCACCGGCCTGGTTGCCGAACCCGGCGAAATTGATTCAATACGTGACGGCTTTTTAAAGTTTTACGCGTTGAGGGGGGGCGGACTGTCCGGTTTTTCAAAAAACGCCGATCACTTGCTGAATTCCCTGTATAACAGGGGTAAGATCATTGAGGGGATAGCCGGGGCGGTGGCAAGCTAAATTGTATAATACCACCATGGCGGGTTTAATTTAATGTTTATCTTTAAGTGGCGGCGCGTACTGCTTTTTCTGGGCGATGCGTTGATATTCTATGTTTCACTGGCCGCCGCCCTTATGGCGCGCCGGTTCAGTCTGCCAGCGCTGGACTTTTTCCTGGAACATGTGCTGGTGTTTTCTCTTTATCTGCCGGTTTGGGCGGGAATTTTTTACATTGTCGGCTTTTACGACCTCCGCCGCATAAATAAACTGGTAGACCTGATAAACAATACCCTTCTGGCTTTTGCGCTTAACATGATAGCGGCTGTGATATTTTTTTATATCTCCGCTATCTGGTTCGGTATAATGCCTAAGACGCACCTGCTCCTGACCATGCTTTTCTTCCATGCTTTCGCCATCTTCTGGCGCCGTATCTGGATAAGGGTCTTCCTCTCGAAGGTCCTCACTCAAAGGGTGGCCTTCCTGGGGACCAACGCTCTTATCGAGGAGATAAAGCGGGACTTGACTAAAAACCCGCATCTTGGTTTTTCAGTTGTGCCCATGCCCGAATTGAAGGGACAGCGCGGCGACGCCGAAAGCCACTGGATGCCGCGCGGCGCCAGAGGCGCCGAGCTTTCTTCGCTGGTGGATATGCTGGTGGTGGATTCCGAAGATGCCGGACGTAACCCGCTGCGTGAGAGCCTGGCTCTTTCCACCGCCGTGCTGGAAGAGATCCCTGTTATCACCCACCTGGACTTTTACGAGGACCTTTACGGCAAGGTCCCGCCGGAGCACGCGGCGCAGCCCGGCTGGCTTTTCAGCAATGTGCTGCATAAACGGAACAGTTTTTATATCCTGGTCAAACGCGGGGGGGATGCCGCCGCCGCGGCCCTGGGCCTGCTGCTCCTTTCCCCTTTTTTTGCGGTCGCATACCTGGCGCTTAAATGCTGCGACGGCTGGGGGAAACCCGCTTTTTTCATTCAGAAGCGCGTGGGCTACTTGGGCCGCAAATTCATAATCTGGAAGTTCAGGACCATGGTGCAGGGCGCGGATAAGGCCGGGCCGCTCTACCAGGCCGCGGCCGGAGACAGCCGCATAACGGGCATAGGCAGACTGCTGCGGGGGACGCGGTTCGACGAGCTCCCGCAGCTTTGGAACGTGCTTAAGGGGGATATGTCGCTGGTGGGGCCCAGGCCGGAGTGGATCCGGGAAGTGCATATTCTCGAACGGAGCATACGGCACTACCACCTGCGTCATCTTGTTAAGCCCGGCATGACAGGGTGGGCCCAGATAAATTTCCGCGCTACCGCCAGCCAGCAGGATTCAATAGAGAAGCTTCACTACGATCTTTACTATGTCAAAAACCTGACCCTCGCCCTTGATATCGGTATTTTGCTCCGTACTTTCAGGCGGATATTCCAGAAAGACGATTCTTTTGGCTCTGCAAAACCGCCAGTCCTCATCCCTGACAAAGTTTAACCCTGGATACTGTTTCATATCCCCGCAGCCCCCGGCTGCCGGCTTTTTCTTTGATTCAATAGCCATATACTGCTAAAATATATATATATAGGGGTTTGCGTCTATATTTATAGGTCATTTTTCGCTTGCAGGCTTTGATTATGCGCTACTTCATAGATTTAACCACAGTTTTGACGCAGAAAGAGCTGAAAGTGCGGTATAAGAACAGTTTTTTCGGCTATCTCTGGTCCATCGGGCACCCGCTGGCTTTTGCCCTGGTATTTTTTATCGCCTTCAAAGTGATAATGCGCGTGCAGATGGACGACTACGTGCTGTTCCTGATAGCCGGGCTTTTCCCCTGGCAGTGGTTCGCCAATTCCGTCAACATGGCCCCTAATATCTTCCTGGGCAATGCCTCCATAATTAAAAAGGTCAACTTTGAGCGCAGCGCCGGCGTGCTGGCGGCCGTTCTGAACGAGACCATCCACTTTGCAGTTTCCATCCCGGTGATAGTCTTCTTTGTGTTCTACTATCACAGGGGCGCGCATATCTCCTGGCTTTACGGTATTCCCCTGCTGATGCTGATCCAACTGGCCATGACCTGCGGTATCGCCCTGGCCATTTCTTCTCTCAATATCTTCTTCAGGGACCTGGAGCGCATCGCTGTTATCTGTGTTACCCTGCTTTTCTATTTTACTCCGGTGATCTACAGTCCCGATATGGTGCCGCAGAAGTACAGGGCGCTTATAAACCTTAACCCCCTGGCGCCGCTAATGGGCAGCTGGCGCAGCCTGTTCCTGGACGGCACGCTGGACCCGCGCCTGGTGGCGCTCAGCGCGGTTTACGCCCTGGTGGCGCTCTTGATCGGCTACCGCATCTACAAAAAACTCGTCTGGAAGTTTGCGGAGGTGCTGTAATGGCCTCGCCAATTGTTTTTGATAAAGTCTTTAAGACCTACCCGATGTACCACCATTTTACCGGGGGGATAAAGAACTTCCTTTTTAATCTGCCGGGAGCCATAAAAGAATTGCGTACCACGCGGTTCGAGGCGCTGCGCGGTCTTTCGTTCGAGGTGAAGGTGGGGGAAACCCTGGGCGTGATAGGCGCCAACGGCGCCGGCAAAAGCACCATACTGGGCTTGGCGGCCGGCGTGCTGCGCCCTACCTCAGGCAATGTGAAGGTTTTAGGCCGCATCGCCCCGCTATTGGAGCTTGGCGCCGGTTTCCACCGTGAGCTGACCGGCAGAGAGAACATAATTCTGAACGGCGTCCTGCTTGGCCTTACCCGGGCCGGCGTAATGGCACAGATGGCTGCCATTATAGATTTCTCCGAGCTCGGGGAATTTATAGACCAGCCGGTGCGGGTGTACTCCAATGGCATGGTGGCCCGCCTGGGTTTTTCCGTGGCCGCCCATCTGGACCCTGAAATAATGCTTATAGACGAGGTGCTGGCTGTCGGGGACGAGGAATTTCAGAAGAAATGCCTGCATAAGATGCGGGAATTCAAGAAGCGCGGCGTTACCATGCTGTTCGTCAGCCATTCCATGGAAAGCGTGCAGCTGATCTGCGACCGCGTGATCTGGATAGAGGACCGCACCATTAAAATGGCCGGGTCGCCCGCGGAGGTTGTCGGCAAATACCTCGGGCCGGAGCCCCAGCGGAAACTTTAAGGCGAAAACTATGCTGATTTCAATAATAATTCCGGTTTACCGCGAGGAAAAAAATGTTTCCAGGCTTTACGAGCGGCTCGAGGCCGTGACCTCTAAAATTGAGGCCGAGTGGGAATATATCTTCGTCAACGACGGCAGCCCGGATAATTCCATAGGCGCCCTGCGGGCCCTGGCCGCCCGGGACGGGCGCGTAAGGGTTATTGATTTCTCAAAAAATTTCGGCAAGGAGATCGCTTTGACTGCCGGGGTGCATTCCTGCTCCGGCGACGCGGCTATCTGCATGGACGCGGACCTGCAGCACCCGCCGGAAATTATCCCGCAGCTGGTGGCGGCCTGGCAGGCGGGGGCGGAGGTGGTGACCACCATACGCCTTAGCGTGGACGGCCATTCTTTTATGCGCCGCTTATTCTCATGGCTGTATTACAAGATAATGGGGTGGTTCTCCGGCCTGGATATGGTTTCCCATACCACAGATTTCCGGCTTTTCGATAAGAAAGTGGTGGATGTCTTCAACCGCATGACCGAGCGCCAGCGGATGTTCCGCGGCATAATAGACTGGATGGGCTTTAAGACCGCGTATGTGGAGTTCCACGCCGACAGCCGCGACTCAGGCGCGGCGGCCTATTCCTACGGCAAGCTTTGGAACCTGGCCCTGTCCAGCCTAACATCATTCTCCCTGGTACCGCTAAAACTGACCGGTTACCTTGGCGTGGCCATAACCACGGTGTCCAGCCTGCTTCTTGGCTGGATGTTATTTGCAAAGCTAGGCATACTTCCCGGCATGTTCACCCCGCTGGCCATGGTCGTGGTGGCTAACACCATGCTTATCGGCGTGGTGCTCATGTCTTTGGGTATTATCGCCCTCTATATAGGCACCATACACACTGAAGTTACCAATCGCCCGCTTTATATAGTGCGCGAGCGCGTTAATATCGAGCCGCCTGCGTCGGAAAACAAGCGCCGCTCCAGCGATTTTCCCAATTCTCTCGCACGCTGATGATAAAAAAAGCCCGCTCCATTCTTTCCGACGACCTCTTCCGCTCCAGCGGGCTGCTGTTCGGCGCCTTCATGATCTCCAGCGTTTTCAATTACCTTTTTCAGATAGTCCTGGGGCGTTTGCTTGGCCCAGGCCAGTACGGCCTGCTCAACGCCCTGCTTTCGCTGCTAGCAGTAATCAGCGTGCCTATCTCCACCCTGCTGATGCTGGTCTCTTCAAAGACGGCCGAGTATAAGGCCAGGAACGACCGCGGCGCTATCAGCGGCCTCTTCGGGCAGGTGACGGGGCGCGTACTGAGGGTGGGGATAGTCGGACTTGTTGTTTTCATGCTTTGCTCTTCTCTCACTACATCCTACTTGAAAGCCCCGTCCACGCTGCCCGTAATTCTGCTTGGCCTGGCGGCCTTTGTATCTTTATTGGGGCCGGTGAATACGGCCATGCTGCAGGGTCTGCAGGATTATAAGTGGCTGGGCATAACTATGGCGATAGGCGGGCCGGTGCGCCTGGCTTTTTCCGCCTTGCCTGTGCTGGCAGGTTTTGGAATAAGCGGGGCAATGGTAGGGCTCATCGCCACCGGGGTCTTTACTTGGGGGATAACTTATATCCCTTTAAAAAAACATCTGGTTGCTCCGGCCGAGGGACAGGGCGGGGGGCACCTGACCTTTGCGCGCATAATGCCGGTTTTTACTGCCAACCTGGCCTTTGCCGCCATGACGCAGGCTGATATAGTGCTGGCCAACAGGTACTTTCTGCCGCATGACGCTGGCGTGTACGCTTCCGCCGCCATATTGGGGCGCGCCGTAATGTATATTCCCGGCTCCATAGTGCTGGCCATGTTCCCCATGGTAAGCGAAAGCAAGGCCTTGAACAAGTCCGGGGGCCACCTGCTGATAAAGGCGCTGCTGGCCACTTCTTTCTTCTCCGGCGGCGGCGCGCTGCTCTTCTACTTCTTTCCAGCCTGGACCATCGGCACTTTCTTCGGCGCCCGGTACCTGGAGGCGGCGCCCCTGCTGAAATATTTTGGCCTGGCCATGCTGCCTATGGCTTTTCTGCTGGTCTTTATGAACTATTTCGTCGCGCGTGAAAAGAACGTGTTCGCCTATATTATGGCGGCCTGCGCCGTAATTGAAATAGCGGCCATGCATTTTTACCACGCGGTGCCGATGGATATTATAAAGGCGCTTTCAGCCGCAGGAGCGCTGGCCCTGCTGGCGGGGATAGCGGCCCAATGGGCGCCATTAAAGGCGAGGCGCGTTTGAACGGGAGACTAAAATGAACAGAAAGAAAATACTTGTAACCGGCGGCGCCGGCTTTATCGGTTCGCACCTCTGCCGTAAACTGCTGGGCGAGGGGCACGACGTGCTTTGCGCCGACAGCCTGTTCACCGGCAGTAAGGACAATATCCTGGACCTTCTGGATAATAAAAACTTTGAGTTCCTGCGCCACGACATAACCTCGGCGCTCTGCGTCGAGGTGGAACAGATCTACAACCTGGCCTGCCCGGCCTCCCCGGTGCATTACCAGTTCAACCCGGTACATACCACTAAGACCTCCGTGAACGGCGCCATTAATATGCTGGGCCTGGCCCGGCGCACCAAGGCCAAGATCCTGCAGGCCTCAACCAGCGAAGTTTACGGCGACCCTGAGATACATCCCCAGCCCGAGTCCTACTGGGGCCGCGTTAACACCATCGGACCCCGCGCCTGCTATGACGAGGGCAAGCGCTGCGCCGAAACCCTGTTCTTCGATTACCATCGCCAGCACAATCTTCAGATAAGGGTTATTCGTATATTCAACACCTATGGGCCGAACATGCACCCTAACGACGGGCGCGTGGTAAGCAACTTTATTGTGCAGGCCCTCCAGAACAAGGATATCACCATTTACGGCGACGGCAAGCAGACGCGCAGTTTTCAGTACGTGGACGATCTGATAGCCGGCATGACCGCCATGATGAACAACACCTCCGACTTCACCGGCCCGGTGAACATTGGCAACCCCGACGAGTTCACCATAAAAGAACTGGCGGAGAAGGTGCTTGCCCTTATTCCGGAAAGCAAAAGTAAATTGGTCTTTAACCCCCTGCCGCAGGATGACCCCCGCCAGCGCCAGCCCGACATCCGCCTGGCCAAAGAAAAGCTGGGCTGGGAGCCGAGGATAAAGCTTAACGACGGCCTGGTGAAAACCGTGGAATACTTCCGCAAAACCCTGGCGGTGAAAAAATAATGAAAGTTTCCATCTCGTATCCGCCCCTGGAGTCAGAAAAGGGCATACCGCTGCTGGGGCAGAACCGGCAGTTCCAGTGGTTCAGCGAGCCGACTTATATCTACCCCATGGTGCCGGCTTACGCTGCTACGCTGCTAAAACAGCGGGGTTTCGACGTGATGTGGGACGACGGCATAGCAGAAGGTCTGAAATTCGCTGCCTGGCTGGAGCGGATAAAGTGCGAGAAGCCCGACGTTATAGCGTTGGAGACCAAGACCCCGGTGGTAAAGCGCCATTGGCGTATTGTTAAAGAACTGAAAACCCTTTCCTGGCAGCCCAAGGTTGTTCTTATGGGCGATCATGTTACCGCCATGCCGGAAGAATCTATGCGGGCCTGCCCCGTTGATTATGTGCTTACCGGTGGTGATTATGATTTTCTGCTTGCGGGCCTTTGCGCCTGGCTCGGGGATAATTCAATGCCTATGCCGGCGGGGATCTGGTACCGGCAGGGCGCCGAACTGAAGAGCAGCGGCCCCGCCGCCCTGGATAACGATCTGGACGAACTGCCGCCGATAGACAGGGACCTCACGCAATGGCGGCTCTACAGCGAGAAGAACGGCAACTACAAATATCTGCCCGGTACCTACACCATGGCCGCGCGCGACTGCTGGTGGGGGAAATGCACTTTCTGCTCGTGGACCACGCTTTTCCCCGGCAAAAAATACCGTGCCCGCTCGCCGGAGAAAATGCTGGATGAAGTAGGCGTGCTGATAGAAAAGTACGGCGTAAAAGAAATAATGGACGACAGCGGTTCCTTCCCCGTCGGCCCCTGGCTTAAAACCTTTTGCGAGGGCATGATAGCACGCGGCTACAATAAGCGCGTCAGCATGGACTGCAATATGCGCTTTGGCACGCTGGGCCAGGCCGAGTACGACCTTATGGCCAAGGCCGGGTTCCGCTTTGTGCTGTTCGGCCTGGAGTCCTCCAACCAGGCCACGCTGGACCGCATAGACAAACATCTTAAAGTTGAGCAGATAGCCGAGGGTGCGCGTATGGCCAAGAAGGCCGGGCTTTCACCGCATATCACCGTAATGATGGGCTACCCCTGGGAAACCAAGGAAGACGCCGCCAAAACGGTAGCTTTCGCCAAAGACCTTTTTAGCCGCGGCTACGTTGACACCCTGCAGGCCACCATAGTGATTCCCTACCCGGGCACGCCGCTCTTCAAAGAGTGCCGCGCTCACAACTGGCTGATAACAGAAGACTGGGACAGGTACGACATGCGCGAGGCCGTAATGGCCGCCCCCATCAACGAGGCCGATATAAAAGACCTGACCCGCGCGCTTTACAAGTCTTTCGCCACTCCGGGTTACATATTGCGCCGCGTGGCCGGTGTGCGTAGCGCGGCGGATGTGAAATTCCTGGTGCGCGCCGGCAAAAAACTCCTGGGCCACCTTACGGACTTTAAACGCTGACCATGGAAAAAGCCGGTCTCTCCCCCAGGTTTACCATAATAATCCCCGTAAAGGCGGTTAACGCCTACGTGCGGGAAACCGTGCCGTATATTATGAAGTTGGGGAGAACGGACTGGGAACTTATAATAGTTACTAACGAGCCGGAACCCTGCGAGTGGACCGACCAGCGCATCAGCCTTATCTCCTCCGGCAGGATAGGCCCCGGCCTTAAGCGCGACCTGGGTGCTAAAAGCGCCAAGGGGGAAATACTGGTTTTCCTGGACGACGATTCCTATCCCAAAGAAGACCTGTTGGACGCGGCCATAAAATATTTCGAGCGGCCCGAGGTGGCGGCCATAGGCGGCCCGGCCATAACCCCGCCGCAGGATAGCTTCTGGGCCAGGGTCTCAGGGGCGGTTTTCCTCAGCCGGCTCTCCGGCGGCGCCCCGGAACGCTATGTGCCTTGCGGCCCCAGCCGCGACATACAGGACTGGCCCTCGGTGAACCTGATGGTGCGCCGCACCGACTTTATGGCCGTAGGCGGCTTCAACGTGCCTTACTGGCCCGGCGAGGATACCAAGCTCTGCCTGGATATAGTAAAAACCGGCAGGAAGATAATCTACGCCCCCGACGCCATAGTCTGGCATCACCGGCGGCCCGGCCTTGCCGCGCACCTTAAACAGGTTGGCGCGTACGGCCTGCATCGCGGCTATTTTGCCAAAAAATACCCTGAGACGTCCCGCAAATTTCTATATTTCATTCCGTCGGCTTTTCTTCTGTTCGTGTTCTTATCTTCCTTCCTGTCCATAATGCCTGCGGCAGCAAGAAATTTATTCGCGGCCGGCTGGGCGGCCTATGCCCTGGCCCTGCTGCTGGTATTTATCCAGCTGGTAAAGTACGAGGGTGTGCCGGTTTCTCTCTGCGCGCTGCCCTACGTGCTGCTGACCCACCTGGTCTATGGCGCAAGGCTACTGCAGGGATTTGCGTTTACTACGGAATTAGTCAGTGAGTTGCGGTGAATTCCCTGGAATGCAATTTTAAACGCTACTAGAACGGAGTAAATATATGAAAAATACGATTTTGGTTGTAGGTTCTGTAGCACTTGACTCTGTACAAACTATCTATGGTCGGACTAACAGAGCGCTAGGCGGTTCGGCGGTACATTTTTCCATGTCTGCTTCGCAATTTTCCCCTGTAAGGGTTGTCGGTGTTGTCGGTGAGGACTTCCCCGGTCCATTCCGCCGGCTTCTGAAACGGCGTAACATATGTCTTAAAGGCATTCAGGTAATGCCTGGTAAAACCTTCCACTGGAAGGGGCGTTATGACAGGGATTTTAAGAACGCCACAACTATCGCCACTCACCTTAATGTTTTTGAGCACTTTAAACCAAAGCTGAATTGCGATCACGCCGAATGCGGGGTGTTGTTTCTGGCCAATATAGACCCGGATCTCCAGCGTGCCGTGCTTAATCAGATGGTTAAGCCCAGGCTTGTGGCCTGCGATACTATGAATTACTGGATATCCCTTAAAAAAAAGTCGCTTGTAAAACTTTTAGCCAAGGTTAATATGCTTTTTGTTAATGAGGAAGAAGCCCGCCAGTTGACGCGTGAACATAACTTGATAACTGCCGCGCGGATACTCACCAAAATGGGCCCCCAGGCTATAGTTATTAAACGAGGAGACAGCGGTTCCATGCTGTTCTATGACGGGGAGGTTCTCGCCATCCCCGCACGGCCAGTGGAGAAGGTTGTTGATCCGACAGGCGCCGGGGATACTTTTGCCGGAGGTTTTATGGGTTACCTGGCGGCTTCCCCTGAATGGCGGAATTTGGAAGTTTTAAAACGCGCGATGTACTACGGGACGGTGCTCTCATCCTTTAGTGTGGAGGATTTCAGCGTTAAAAGGGTGGGCCGGCTCTCAAAAGCGGAGATAAACGGCAGATATGATAAATATATAAAAGCGCTTGCGGTAAAGTAGGACGGCTCTTGTTTTTTATAATCAAGTTAACTTAATAGTTTTAGATTAAAATTAAATGGAGGTAGTATGAACTTTAAAGGCAAAAGATATGTCAGTTCGGAGTCGGTGACCGAAGGTCACCCCGACAAAGTTTGCGACCAGATTTCGGACGCGGTGCTGGACGAGATAATGAAGAAGGACCCCGCCGGCCGCGTCGCCTGCGAGACCTTCATAACCCGCGGCATGGTAGTGGTCGGCGGCGAAATAACCACCAAGACCTACGTCGACGTGGATACCCTCGCCCGCCAGGTCATCAAGGACATAGGCTACACCCATTCCAAATACGGCTTCAACTACGAGACCTGCG
>Ga0209212_1001052_pt1 | contig 47374 bp, 44 predicted proteins | sample RifGroC2_FD_183996 | JGI IMG/M metagenome (GOLD analysis project Ga0209212, IMG submission 183996) | Groundwater microbial communities from Rifle, Colorado, USA - Groundwater C2 (SPAdes) (version 2) | ecosystem: Environmental > Aquatic > Deep subsurface > Groundwater | place: Rifle, Colorado... | reverse complement strand
AGGGCCAGAAATAGGTCGAGATGCCCATCGCCACCAGGCTCAGGGCCTCACCCGCCTCGGCGCTCCGGTTCGCCTCCGCGAAGCAGGCCAGGATGGGCAGTTCCTTGAGGGACTTCCCGGCAACCGCGCAGAGGGCCAGCAAGAACTCGGTGACGCCGCCGTTCTCGGCCAAACCGAGGTCGATCACGGCCGGGAGGTTCTTTCCGGCAGCCTTGAGGAGCTCCGCCACACCCCGGCTGCAGTGCTTCTCGCTCTGACTGGGGTCGAGGAAGCCGTACTTCGCGAGGCTCACGCTCGCATCGCCTTCGGAGAGACACATGATGCCGTTTTTCAAGAATTCCTGCGCCAGGGTGACAAAAGGCAGATCCTGGGTGAACTTTACGTTGTTCGTCCCGGCGAGGATCGCGATCCCCTTGATCTTCCCCCCGGTCAGGGCGGCAGCAATCTTCTTCGCGTCGAGATCCGCAGCGGTAAGACCCATGAGGGCGGTTTTCTTCGCATCCGGGATATCCCGTACAATCGACCGGCGGAACCCGAACGCGTTTACAGCCTTATCCACGATCGCCTTGGCAAAGGCCTCGGGATTTTGACCCTTCAGGGTTTCCGTCGGAACGACCGCCACCGAAAATTCCGCGGCGATCGCGGCCAGCGATGGATTGACGAACTGGTCCCCGACCACGATCAGATCGACGGCGCCGGTCATCAGGGGCAGTTCCTGGGAACCGTAGCTCGTGACCGGAGAGAACACATGGGGCGGAAGCAGGGGATCGGTGCAGACGCCCATGACGGCCACCTTTTTCTTCGCCGCCGCCTCGGCGATCCTGACCTTCAAAATCGGAGAAAAACGGCCGTAGAGAAGAATCGTTGCCGTGTCCTTCTTCAGAACGCCCATGTCGACTTCGATCTCGGCGGGGGCTCCGCCGAAAACGGCCTTTTTCAGGCCCCCCTGGAGTTTCCGGGCGAAAGCGCCCAGAAGCGCCGCTTTGAACGCCCACAGCAGCGTCTCCTCGACGCCGGCAACGCCGCCTTCCGTTTTCTGGGAGGCCTTGAAGAGATCCCTTGCCACCCCCTGTGGAACGATCCCCGCCTCTTCCCAGGCGGCGAGCAGGGCCTCGGGGAAGGCCTGCTTGAGACTTGTGCCTCCGTCCCTCAGGAGGGTCTTGATCTCGGCGACGATCTTCTTAGAGGCCGCCTTGTCCCGGGGCTTCACCCCTCCGGAGGCGACCCCCTCCACAAAATCGCCCACCTGATCCAGGGTGGCCATCGTACCCTTGAGGACCAGCTTCAGCAGCGACTGAACGGCGAGGATATCTTTATCCTTCCCGCAGACGCCCAGCTTGTTCGCATCCCGGAAGGGGTTGCTGATGCACGGCCCCTGGAGGCAATCCCGGCAGCTCAATCCCGACTCGCAGAAACCGCACTCGGGGAGCTGACCCTCGAAGCGGTCCCACGCCAATTTCGTACCCTTATCCGCCGCCTTCGGCAGGAAGTGTTCCGCTGCATTGTCAGCGGTCTTTTTCTGGATGAACTCCATCCTCATTCTCCTTTCTGATCTCTATTGACAATGATCCGCTGATCAAAACTTCTTCTTCCGATAATCCTTCCTCTCCACGAGGGAGAGCGCCCCGGTAGGACAGACCTCCGCACAGATGGGATAGCCCATGTTGCGGCAGCGGTCGCACTTGATCGCCACTTTCAGGGACGACGACGGGCTGATGATTCCGAAAGGACACACCATGACGCACATCCAGCAGGCAATGCAGGTCGGCTCGTTGACGTAAATCAGCCCGGTTTCCGGGTCGCGGCGCATGGTTCCGTTGGGACAGGCATCCAGACAGGGAGCCTCCTCGCAATGCCGGCACTGTAGGGCAAACGGCTTTCCCTCTACATAGACCCGCGGCACCGGCTGCGGCGTCTCATGGATCGCCTTAGCCAGTTCCTTGGATGTGGAGGCGATTTCCGTCCCGCACCAGAGCTCGCACTGATGGCATCCCGTACATTTTTCTTTGTCCACCATTAATACTTTCACGTTTTCCTCCTGGTGTGAATTACAATCCGGTATCGATCAGCTCCTTGTACTCCGGCTCGCTGAACTGGTCGGCATTCCTCCTGAGGATCGGGAGCAGATCCATAAAACCCAGACGATCGCTCATCAGCAGGGGTATGGAATCCGCAACATTCACCTGCTTCCGAAGCAGGATAGACATCAGTCCGGCCTTCTGGGTCTGGCCGACCAGGATCGCCCCGATGACCTTCCCGTTTCGCAGGACGAGCTTCTTGTAGCTCTCCTTCGTCCTGACCCGGATCTCCCGAAATTCGTCCTCATCGGAGACCATCGCGCAGGATTCGGCGTGGGTCACACCCATGGAGATGGCCGGGATCCCTATGAAATTCCCGATGGAGTTTCTCCGATAGGAACCCGGATATGCCGTTTTCCGACCGGCCATATTCAGACCGGCGAAGTGCCCTTGCTCGAAGGCGCAGGGCCAGATGGCGTTCAGGAACCAGGCGCTGCGCGCGATGTCGTGGGTCTCCGCCACGTCGCCGGCGGCGTAGATGTCCGGGGCGCTGGTCATCATGTTCTCGTCGATGCGTATCCCCTTCATCTCGCCGATCGTGAGACCCGCCTGGACGGCAAGCTCCGCGGCCGGTCGGACTCCCACCGACAGCACGACCATATCGCAGGGAATCTCGCGGTTGTCGGTCACGACACCCCGGACGCGCTTGTCGCCCGTGAACTTCAGCGCCTTCTCGCCGGTGAACACCTCGATCCCGAGATCCTCGATCCGCCGCTGAACGATCGCGGCCGCCTCGGCATCAAAGACGGTCGGCATCACCTGCCCGAGCTGTTCCAGCAAGGTAGCCTTGATCCCCCGTCGCGTCAGGCTGATGCAGGCTTCGACGCCGATAGAACCCGCGCCGATGACCACCGCCCGGGATCCCTTCATGTTGTAGATCTTCTCCGCATCGGCCATGGTCTTGAGCGTGGAGATCCCCTCCTTGTCGATCCCCGGGATGGGGGGAACGATCGCCTTCCCGCCCGTGGCGATCAGGAGTTTATCGCAGGCATACGCCTTTCCGTCGAGCGTCTTGATGGTTTTTGTCTTGGGGTCAATACTTGTAACCTTCAGCCCCATATGGGCCGTCACCCTGTTCGCGTCGAAAAAATCCGCCGTCCTGAAATTGAGCAGCGGCTTTGAGAGTTCCTCCGCGATGTAGTACGGCAGGAGCACTCTCGAAAAGAGGGGGGTTTCTTCCTCGCTGAACAGGTCGATCGGGGATTCGCGGTCCAGCGTCCGAATGGACTCAACGGCGCTGATGGCTGCGGCGCTCCCCCCTATGATGATGTATCGCATCTTCTTCTCCTTGATTGGCTTTCAGTAAAGGCTGTGGAGCGAGTACAGGGGAAGCAGTTCCCTGAACAGCTCTCTTCCCCGGGTCACGTGGTAGTTGCCGCAGGAACAGCACTCCGCTATTTCGATGCAGCAATCCTCGATCGTCCTGCGCCCCCGCTTCACGTCCCGGACCATCTTGCGGACCAGGTCCGAGGCGATCATCCCGTGGCCGCACATGGTGACCGTCTGGAGGATCTCGAAGTCTGGCAGCCGGCTGGTATTTCCCCAGGTGCCGAGGGAATATTCGAGCGAATGGACCCGCCCCAGGCCCGCCTCAGTCATGCATTGCTGAACGACATCGGCAACCCCGGAGATGATAATCGAGATGCCGGGCCTGTCCTCCTTGAGCTCCTTCAATAGGGAGACGATCTTCTCCCTGTTGTCGAAGGTGCACTCGACGATCGTTCCGTCCGTTACGCGGCTCAGGATATCGTCCATTGTCGTATTGTAGATGTTTCCGGTTTTCATATCGCCCAGGTTGACCGGACCGTGCTTGTAGCAAATACTAAGGAATTTCTTTGTCTTGGGAGCCGATCCCTTCTTATTGACGCCGGTCGCCGGGCAGCCAAGAACGACAAAATCGTTGCTCAGGCTCTCCCGTGTTCCCCTGCGGTGCAGACTGTGTGTCATCACTCTCCTCCTTCACTGCTCATCGTCGTAGAATTTGAAGTGCGGTTCGCCCAATCCCATATTGTTCTTGCTGTTGATGGAATACCACATACCCATCTTTTTCAGGACAGGGTCGATGGGAACCTCGCCCTCCGGAGGAACCTTCGTAATCACCTCCACTGTGAAGACCGTATCGAGCGTCCCCGCCACAGCCTTGAGGACATCGAGGACCTCGGGAAGTTTCTCTAATTTGCACTTCCCCTCGATGATGGCCGACGTCGCCTTCTCGCCGAGTATATCGTCGCGGAGTTTTCCGGTGGTCTTGTCGGACATGAAATGGGTCACGGGATTTTCCGCCGCCAACTGATAACCGAGATTGGCTTTCATCAAGGCCATGGCGACGGTCTCGACGTCCCTAAAGTAGGCCCCGACACCGGGCCGCCCCAACTCGACGCCTACGCCCACCTCGCCGGGAAGAAAGGTGCCCTTGACATCGTTGGTCTTCATTTCTTCGGTTCCGCGTCCGGGCGTCTGCGACCCCAGAAACTCGATCATGGGATTGCTCAGAACGCCGCGAACCTCTCGCGGCCACGGCTCTTCCGGCTGGAAAAGGGCGTTTACCGGACAGATTTTCGCGCGGAGACACATCCCGCAGTCGGTGCAGGCGTCCTGATCGATCTCGATATAGACCCGGCCGGGGATCTTGTCGTGCCGTCCAAACGTCTGAATCCTCCCCATCGGGCAATAGGGGAAACATCTCTTGCACGCTATGCACTTATCCTGGTCTGCCTTCATACAACCTCCTCATCCTTTAGCGCTTTGAAAATCATGGTCCCTGCGCACGCTGGACATTTTTCGATCCTGCTCCTCCTCGCTTCGCTGCAAAGACGAAACTCGCGTTGATGCGCTCAAACAGTCGTCTTTGCGGGCACTGCGCTGCGGGGGCAGGGGGCCCCGAAAAATCTCCAATGCATGCTTCCGGGACATGATTTTCACGTTGCGCAAAGGTGTCATCTTTACAATATAATAGGGGATTCTCCCGCAGAAACCGTAACGGGACCCCTTTCCTTCGCCTCACGATTGGTTCGAAGCGCATCCTCCTTGGACTGCCGGATATGAACCCGCATCACCCGTTCGCATAATTCCGGGTCTTTGAGCTTCAAGGCCAGGAGAATCTGTCGATGGCCGTCGCCGGCCCTCGTTGCCGCACCGAGGTACTGGAGTGTATCCTTTCGATATCTCAGCACGTATTTCCTCATATTCACAATCAGGTTGTGGAAACGACGCTTGTCGGCCACCATGCCGTGCAACGTGTCATGGAACTGCGTGTTCCACTGAAAGACCTCGTCGATCCTTTTGCGCCGCAGGGCATCGCTGGCTTTCTCCAAAATCTCTTCAAGTTTGACAATCTGTTCGTCGGTGATCCGCTCGCAGATGATTTTGAGGGTATACCCTTCCAAAACCGCCCGGAGTTCGAAAAGGTCTTCGATCTCCTCCTGGGAATCCATGGGGACGCAGAAACCCCGAGACTCGAGCGGTTCTATCAATCCGTCCTGTTCGAGTTTGTGGAGGGCCTCCCGCACAGGGGTGCGGCTGACACCGATCTCTTCGGCGAGATGCTCCTCCGTGAGACGTTCACCCTGCACGAACCGGCCGGACAGGATGTTGGACTTCAGATAGCTGTACGTCTTCTCCCGGACGGAGATGCCGTTCTTTCCTGGTTTATTGGAGGGACCCCGGTTCATGATTGTATCCAATGCAGCCATTGCGTTTACAGGACGGCTTTCGTCTATGCCATTTAAAAACTCTTGTCAAGAAAATAAATTATGAAATATCAAAGGTACTTACCGGTTAATCAGGATTCTTTCTGATTTATTTCCCCTATATCCTTGAAATATAAAAAGCTCTCGCCCCGCTCATTATTGGATACATTAATGCACTTGTATCCGAATGTGACTTGTGTTAGTGAGAGCCGAGTCGGGGAACACCCCTGTAATTTCTCCGTGTAAAGGAGTCTTGGGATGGGTTATGGCTTTTAGGGTTGCCGTGGATCGGGAAAAATGCAACGGCTGTGAGGAATGTCTGGAGGTTTGCACCGTGGGCATGTTCCGCATACAAAGCGGGAAAGCATCGTCTGCCCAGGACAGGGAGTGTCTGGGCTGTGAAAGCTGCATGGCCGTCTGCGATGAAAACGCCATTACAGTGACCGACACGCGGGTTGCGCTTTCGAATACCTGCCAGAGTCTGCTCAGCGTTCTGGACGATATGGACGAAACGGAGAGTCAGCGGTCGAAAAACCTTTATTAAAGGAGGGAAATCATGCGTTCCGACACAATGAAAAAAGGGCTGGAAAGGGCACCGCACCGTTCCCTGTTCAAGGCGCTGGGGCTGACGGATCGAGAAATCGAAGCGCCGCTGATCGGCATCGCCAATTCCGCCAATGAGATCATCCCGGGCCACCTCCATCTGCACCAGATCTCCGAGGCTGTCAAGGCCGGGATCAGGATGGCCGGCGGGACGCCCATCGAGTTTTTCACGATCGGGGTGTGCGACGGGATCGTCATGGGGCACGAGGGGATGAAGTATTCCCTGAGTTCCCGGGAATTGATCGCCGACTCCGTCGAATCGATGGTGATGGCCCACCCGTTCGACGGCTTGGTCCTCATCCCCAACTGCGACAAGATCGTCCCCGGGATGCTGATGGCCGCAGCCCGCCTCGACATCCCCAGCATCGTGATCAGCGGAGGCCCGATGCTGACCGGCGAGTTCCAGGGGCGTCAGATCGATTTGATCAGCGTATTCGAATATGTCGGCAAGGCCAGGATCGGGGAGATGACGATGGATGAACTTAGCGAAGCCGAAGGATGCGCCTGCCCCGGCGCCGGCTCCTGCGCGGGTATGTTCACCGCCAATTCGATGAACTGCCTGACCGAGGTCCTTGGGATGGGGCTCCCTTACAACGGAACCATCCCCGCCGTCTGGGCAGAGCGGATCCGCCTGGCCAAAGAAGCGGGGATGCAGGTCATGGAACTGGTGGAAAAGAACCTCCGGCCGTCCGATATCTTGACGCGACGGGCCTTCGAAAATGCCCTTAGCGTGGATCTCGCCTTCGGCGGATCGACGAACACCTCGCTCCACCTGCCCGCGATCGCCAAGGAGGCGGGCATTTTGCTGACACTCGAAACCTTCAACGCCTTCAGCGACCGGACCCCCCATCTTTGCTTCATGTCGCCCGGCGGTCCTCACCACCTCTCCGACCTCCACCAGGCCGGCGGCATCCCCGCCCTCATGCAGGAACTCTCCGCCGGCGGCATGATCCATAAGGATGCGATGACCGTCACCGGAAGGACGGTCGGCGAGAACCTGGCGGGGAAAATGGTCAAAAACGCCGAGGTGATCCGCCCCTTGAACAGGCCCTACCATCCGACGGGAGGGCTCGCCGTCCTCTTCGGCAACCTGGCCCCGGAAGGCGCCGTTGTCAAGCGCTCCGCAGTCGACGACACTATGCTCCGGCACACCGGGCCGGCCCGCGTCTTCGACTCGGAGGAGCCGGCCATGCAGGCCATTCTGGAAGGGAAGATCAACAAGGGAGACGTTGTCGTCATCAGGTACGAAGGTCCGAAAGGCGGCCCCGGCATGCGCGAGATGCTCTCCCCGACCTCCGCCATCGTTGGAATCGGCAGGGATCGGGACGTCGCCCTCCTCACCGATGGCCGCTTCTCGGGCGGCAGCCGGGGAGCGGCCATCGGCCACATCTCCCCGGAAGCAGCGGAAGGGGGACCCATCGCCGCCGTACAGGAAGGCGACCGGATCGAGATCGACATCCCTGCAAAAAAGCTGAACCTCCTCATCTCCGAAGACGAAATGAAGAAGCGCCTTGCCGACTGGAAGCCCGTAATAAGGGAGCTGAAAGGCTACCTGAAGCGGTACGCCCAGCTCGTCCGCTCCGCCCACACCGGCGCGACGTTCGAGTAGAAGACGTGTTCAGCGGGGAACGAGTGTCTGCTCCGTCTTCGCATGGTTCGCGATCTCCCTGTCGCTGAACCACCAGTATCGTTTTTCCCCATTCACAAAAGGTTTGACCTGATCCCGGTAATGGCCGGTGAACTGTCGTCCCGAAACGCCACCGGGGAGGACCGCGAGAATCTTGTTGCTATCCCCCAGATCGGCGACCATCCGCAACGAAGCGGAGAGGGTCACGTCGTAGGGACGGTTGAAGTCGTAACTCGCCCGGTAGAGGGTCTCCTGCGAACCGTCCATCGGGTGGGCGCCGCCCCCCAGAAAGGCGCTTCCCATCCCTTCCCGCCGGAGAGGGGAGACGAAGACGATCCTGTGGCGCTCCCCCCAGCTCCATTTCGCCGGCTCCCCCGACCCGCCCGCCTTCGCCTCCGCAATGACCGCAAGGGCGGCGCGCAGGAAGAGCTCGTCCCTCCCCTCCTTCGCCGGGGTGCTCTGGTCGTCGAACCAGGGGGACTCCCCTTCCCGGACCATTCGCTGAAGACGCTCCTGCCAGAAATACCAGTCGCTGAGCATCGCCCAGGCCAGCTCCTCGCCCAGTTCGTCCCGGAAGACCTCGAAAGCAAAACGCTCATACACCGTATGAAAGATCAGCGGCGCCGCCTGATCGGCCCGCTCCCGGTAATCCCACTTCTGAAGGATCTTCCCCAGTTCCGCGGTCTCCGGGTGGCGAAGGAGGGCCTTCGCCATCACCGGCGCGATCTCGCGGGCCATGACGTTCGTATCGTCCCGCTGGAGCGCCCAGTGGTCGTCGACCGACCGCTTTCCTGGTTTGTCCAGGATTTCGACAAGCCGCCGGTAGCGGTAGGAGGGAGAGGCGTGCGAGCTGTAGTAATAGGGGTAGTCACCCCGGACGGTGAAATGGTTGCAGGTCCCCACCCACCCCCGCGGAGGGTCGTCGCTCCCCGGCATCTTCTCATCGGGGATCCATCCCGACCAGTTGTCCCGATCATCGCTCACAACGTAAGGAAGGGTCCCGTCGCCGCGGCTGCGGATGGGCAGACGCCCCGAGGTCTGCCAGCCGATCCGGCCGTCGACGTCGGCAAAGACGAAATTGAGCATCACCGTCGTGATCTCGCCGATCGCCACCCGGACGTCGCCCGCGGAACGGGCGGTGAGGATTCGATCCAGGCCGAGGGAGGCCTGCATCGTCTCGAAGGGGGACCAGCGGACGGTGACCACCCGTTGGCTCTTCGCTTCGGGAAGAATGCCGGTAACCACCGGCCCCCGTCGCGTCAGGCGGATCGCGATCCGCTCTTCGCGAAAGCCGCCGGAGGCCTTGCCGTCCTTGATACGCAGCGTTTCGCCGACCGTCTCGAAGGGAACCGATTTTCTCCCCTCGAGGTAGTTCGCGGGATTGGCCGGGTCGATCGTCTCGACATAGAGATCCTGGGCGTCCCCGTAAGCGTTGGTCACGCCGACGGCGATCCGGTCGGTCCGCCCTACGACCATTCCCGGGAGACCCGGGATCGTCACCCCAACCGCCCGCACCTGCGGCGTGATCAGCCCCGTCGGATACCACGGACCGGGGAGGATCCGGGCATCGAGATGGGGATCGTTGGCGAGAACCGGCTTGCCGCTTGCCGAAAGAGAACCGCCCGTCACCCAGTTGTTGCTCCCGATGCGCAAGGAGCCTTCCGCCTCCCGGAGAAGATCCGTCATCTGCGCATCGCCGGCGAGGTTGAGGCGGGGCAGGAGGGCCGAGTCGGCCTTTTTCGGTTTCGCCGCGGGGAGGACGTCGTCGGGGTTGATATTGACAGGGAAAAGTTCTCGGGCCTTCGCCTCGCCCAGTTTCTCCGCCAACATCTGGGCAATGACTTCGGTCTTCAGGTTCGCGGCGGAATTCCACCCCATGTAGTAGAGGATGGTCAGGGAATCAGCGATCGTCCAGGGTTCGGCCTTGATCCCGGCAAGACGGAACTCCAGGGGGAGACCCTTCCCCGCGGCGATAAAAGCATTGACGCCGTCAACATAGTTCTGGAAGATCCCCTTTGTCCGCTCGTCGAGGATCTTCTCATGTTTTCGGGCCTGACGCCCAAAGCCGATGGTCCGCATGAGGATGTCGCTCTTCTTCCCCGTCTCGCCGGCCAATTCGGCGATCCGCCCGGTGGCGAAAAGCCGCGTCAACTGCATCGGGAAGAGCCGGTCCTGGGCGGCGACGAATCCCTGCGCCCGGATGAGGTCGTTCTCATCGGCCGCATGGATGTAGGCCATCCCCTTTTCGTCCCGGACCACCCGGACCTCCCCTTTGAGGCCGGGGAGGACCAGACGGCCCTCCCGCTCAAAATCGTTGAGGCGGGGGAACGACAAAACGACCGCCAGAATGAGGACAACCACCGCGGCCGCAATCCATTTGATCCATCTCATGGTTTTCCCTCCTTCTCTTTTGGATTGTAGAGGTCGTAAACCAAGCGGTCGATCCGACGGTCGGCGGCGTCGATCCGGCGTCGGAGGTTGGTCTGTCGGATCATGCCGACAGACCGGCAAGCCATTTTCCTGCCAGGAGAATCGAGATGCCGTCCCGCTGCTGCTCCCGCCTCAGGTTGTGGACCAGTTGGAGGGCCGATACACCGGGCATCCTTTTCGCGAAAAAGCAAAGGGAAGCGGTCGGGATCTCCTCCGAAAGTTTGACCTCGATCAACCGCTCGGCCTTCCCGTCCCGGGTGAGCGCAAAATCGACCTCGCGGCCGTCCTTGGTCCGGATGTAATGCAGGGCGATATCATCCCCGGTCGTGTCCTGCAAATAATGGATATGCTTCTGCAGACATACGGCACAGGTATTCTCCAGCCTGACTCCCTCATCGCCTTTGACGAAGCCGCTGTCGTAAAAATAAATCTTCGGCTCCCGCAGGACCGCCCGCGCCACGTTGGCATGGAAGGGGCGGATGGGGAAAATGACGCAGAGGTTTTCCAGGATGTCGATGTAACGGCGGACCGTATTCGGGGCAAGCTGAAGGTCGCCGGCCAGAGAGGTGTACGAGACCGGCGATCCCACCCGCTCCCGCAGCAGTTCCAGCAGGAGACGCATCGAGCGGATCTCCTGAACACGACCGAATTCGATGATGTCCTCCCGGACCAGATCCGTATGGTACTGGTTCCGCCAGCGCGCCGCCTCCGTCTCCTCCCGGGACAGGAAAGGATCGGGGAAACCTCCCAGACGGTTCAGGAGAGACAGGGCTTCGAAGGGAGCCAGGGAATCCTGCAACTCCCGGACGGAGAGGGGGTGCAGGCGGAACGAGAAATATCGGCCGGCCAGGGATTCGCCCGCCTGCCGGAAGGTTTCCAGCCTGGAACTGCCGGTAATCAGGATGGCCTGACCTGCAGGGCGGGTGTCATAGATCCCCTTGATGAACATCTTCCACCCCGGCATCTTATGAATCTCGTCGAGCACAAGCAGATCGGCGCCAAGCGCCCAGGAGTGGCCGCCGATGATCCGGGCATCGTCGAAATGGTCGTAGTTCAGATACTGGGGGTTTTTGAACTCGGACATCAGCTCCTTGGCGAGCCATGTCTTTCCCACCTGACGCGGTCCCGTCAGGATGACCATTTTCTTTTCCAGATCTCTATGGATGGATTCGTAAAGGTAACGTTTCATGCTCGACCATTTGGCAGCTTCTTGCACAAAAGTCAAGACTTTTCCACAAACGGCTGAACAATCCGGCGCTTCCAGATTTCATACACCGGAGGAGAACTCCTTCAAAAAGGAATCCAGCTTTCTAAAGCTTAAAGGCTTTGCCCTCATCAGCGCCAGCATCTGAAGCTCTTCAACATCTTCCAGCCGCTCTATGATCTCTTGATGCGCATCGATGTCCAGAATGACCGCGGAAGGTTTTCCCCCGCTAAAGACAAGCTGAGGTTCCTTTTTTTCTGTTCCGGCTTTCATGTTGCACCTCCCGAACATCCGGCCTTCATGTACTCTATCGTCGCTTTTAGTAAGAACAAATAATTCACTGCAATGAATGACTGTGTAGGGAAGCGCCGAGACAAGCGAATTGATGGAAAAAAGGGAAATTATATCTGAAAGACAAAGAGATAACCGCTCATTATGTAGTCAGATTTTTACACAAATATGTCACGGGAGGTGCTGGAGACGCAATTTATCATTGACGAGTTGGTGAGGCAATGTCTGGCTTGTTGGTTTCAGTGTTTTGTCTTCTTGCCGGTATGTTTCCAATAATTCATCATGGCCAATGTCATTGCCTGCTTGCTGACCTGGAAAATTCCGGCCAGTTTATCTACTTTGCTCATATCAGCAGAGTATTTCTTGAGTTGCTCATAAGGAACGAGAAGTTCAGCAGCAAAAACATCGGCTTCGATCTCTTTAGGCGGTTTTGTCTTGCCTGATGATTGCGCATCACTTTCCCGGATTTCTTGAGGATCATAAATGTCTCTTTTGATGTGTTCCAAAAAGATATGACCCAATTCATGGGCCAAAGTGAACCGTTGTCTTTGAAGCGGCCGCGCCTTGTTCAAAACGGCTATAGATGGTTTCCCATCTATTTCGAGAATGGCACCATCAATCTCGTCGGCATCGTTCAATTCGATGTACTTGAGGTTAAGACCTTGAAATATTGCTGTAAGATCTGTAGGCGCCTCTGATAGTTTATAATCCTTTAATACTTTCCTGGCCATATTTCGGGCAAAACTATAATTCGGCTCCATGAGCTAAAACCTCCCGCTAACCCCTTCCTGCTGTAGACAGGCGTCGACCTTCTTTAAATATTCCGGATTGACGGACGGTTGGGACTCCGGTGTTTCTTCGCTTACATATTTTTCGAGGATTTTGTTCATACTTCGGACATACATCGATTCGGCCGTTTTCCCGTAATGCGGCGTCCTGGCATGCATAAAGGAAACTTGGCTTTTAACATTCTGTATTTTTAAAGTATTATCTAACAACCGACGAAGGTTATCCATCGTAAGCTCAAAGAACTGCAGGATATTGACGGATACCCCCACCGGGATGTTTTCGGGAGGGAGGTCGTTGTTTTCGATGCGCTCCAACTGTGGCACATCGATGCCCAACCTACTGCAGATGATATCTGTCACGATTTTTGTTGTCTGGATGACGCTTCGGACAAATTCTCCCAGCGACACTGAAGCGTTTAGATAACGCGCCTTGGCTTTTTCAATTTCAGCCCGCATCTCCGTTTCGATCAGGTTGATCCTTGCCTCCGGAAAACGTTCAATGAACTGGTGAACAAGGAGATTCATAGACGGAGAAATGACCACTTCTCCCCGTTCCCACCGCCCGTAACTGTTCTGCCCGATGTGAAGAAGATCGCAGATCTCCTCCAGACGCATATCCAGTATCTTTCTGAGCAGCTTTAACTGAAGAGGGGTCAGGATCGGCTTGGAGCTGAATTCCAGGTTGATTCGCTTCTTGTCCAGGGCAAGGCTCTGCGGGTGGGTAAAGATTATATCCCCGCAACCCGGACACTTTTCGCATTCCAAATCTTGAATGGTCTGCGGCCGGCCGTTGATGACGACCTCCTTCGAGATGGTGGTCGTTTGATATTCACGATTGAAACAGTTTGTGCAAAGCATGGATTCTCCTCTGGGCTATTTGATGCAAAAGGATGTAAGTCGCCACCCCATGAATTCACCCGTCTCCGGGTGATAATTTGAACAGATTTTGCAATAGACTTTTACGCACTTCGAACTTTTGCCATCAATGACATAATGCGTATTCTGAGGACTGCTGGCCCTTGGACTTGTGGTGGACATGACCTTATCGATTGAGACAGCATCCAGGATAACTTTTTCTACATCCGCCTCCCAAAGGCCATCCCGAAGCATATCGTCGATACAATCATTGGTTTTATGAATTCTTCCTTTACGATAAGCCTCCTGAATTTCTTTGATTACAACGAGAGCAGCCAATTGATCCTGGAGGCTTTTATCCATGACCTCTCCTTAAATGGATCTGATAAATACCAATTGGTATAATGTAAGTCAAGAAGAATTTTTCTAAATGACTTTCCACATGCACTCACTTTTGAGGTTTTTGTCAACATTTCTCCACGATCCGGATTTCTTCGTCTGTGAGATTGTATAGGTCGTAAACGAGGCGGTCGATCCGGCGGTCGGTGGCGTCGATCTGGCGCTGAAGGTTCGTCTGTTCGTGGTCAGTCCGGGCGGCGGCCAGCCGCCGGTATAAGGCGAGCATCTCTTCAACCAGGGCGACCATCTGGTCGTGGCGCTCCCGGTCCGCCGTGTCGGCGAAATCGATGGGGCGGATAGGGAGATGGCGGATAAACCGGGCTTCATAGCTGTAATACCCTCCGCGCATCTGTGTGGCGGTTTTACGGAGAAACCATTCCAAAAGGCGGCTGTTCAGCAGTCCCAGGAGATATTCCCGTGAAGATTCCGAGGAAGCAAAGATGCCGTATCCGCCGGCAACGCCGCCGGTGAAGAAGACATCGCCGGTCTCATCCAACGAGAAGGACGAACACGCCGCGATGTCGGGTGTGAAGATCTTCGGCAGCGGCATGACATCCAGTGCCTGGGTACGACCATAAGCATACCATTGCGTTCCTCGCATTTTCCCCTCTTCCCGATTTTCGAGAAATAGCTTGTTGGCAAAGAGATAGGACCACGACAGAGGGTACCGGGATTTGAAGATCGATTCAGGAATCAAGCCGGATGAACCCTTCTCCCGGAGGGCATAGGGAAAGAGGATCAGGCGATTGGTCCGTTGCAGATGGTACCGCCTGCTATCGCCGCCTTTGATCAGCGGATGAAGCAGATCGGACTCCAGCCAGAATTCGGCATTCTTTTCCCGCGAATGAATTTTGATCCGTCCCGATGTACCCGTTTCACGTTCCTTTTCTTCGACAATATAGATCTTGTCTGCGCTGGTTTTGATACCCTGAAAGATTCGGGATGTCACGTCTTCCAGTTTCACCGGCATCCGGCGGAGTTTTTCGAAGAGGTCGGCGCCTCGGCCGACGGTGAAGTTCCACTCGGCGGCGGTGACGTTTGCGGCGGGGATGACGCCTTCGGTCCCCTGATCCGTCTTTTGCCAGGCCTCCAGATCGTCCACCTTCGTGAAGCGACAGGCGTCGGCGCCCGCCTTCTCTAGGAAAAGGAGGCAGGTGTAAGTCGTCGCCCCGGAGAAAACCTGGGCGTCGCCGAAGTGTACGACCCCGCTTAGGTGTTTCCTCTCCGCCAGAAGAGCGCGCAGCGGCTCGCCGTACTGGGCGTTGAAGAACTTGTGGGGCAGTATGAAGCCGAGGCGGCCCCGGCTGTTCAGGAGGCTTAAGCCTTTTTCGACGAAGACCGTGTAGATGTCGTAATTCCCCTTCCCGGCGGCGGTAAAGGCTCTCTTGTAGAACTCCACCTCCAGGGGCGCCCACTCCTTCATCGTCTGGATGCGGATATAGGGCGGGTTGCCGATAACGGCGTCGAAGCCGCCTCTCGGTTCACCTCCACCAGAACCCTTCCCCTTCAAGGGGGAGGGAACAGACGTTTTGAAGACATCCGGGAATTCCTTTTCCCAGTCGAAGCAGTTGATCCGATACTGATCCTCGTCGCCCAGCAGGTTAAGTTGCGCGCCGTCGTAGAAATCCGATCCGATCAGTGAATTGCCGCAGCGGATGTTCCCGGAGAGGTCGGGGAGGGCGCGCTCGTGGAAGAGCTTGATCTGGTTCGTCAGAATCTCCCCGCTCTCCCCCTCCAGGACCTTGAGGAGAAGCGAGAGCTTCGTCACCTCGACGGCCTGGGGGTCGATGTCCACGCCGTAGATGCTGTTCAGCAGAATTCGCTTGCGTTCCGCGGTCGTCAGCCGCCACTCGCCGCCGGCGGCCTGATAGAGGACCGGCCGCCGCCCCTTCATTTGCTTCTCCGGGCCGCCCGCCACGTAGCGGTCCCGGTACCCGTCGAGAAGGCGCTGGTATGCCTGGATCAGGAAGGAGCCGGAGCCGCGGGCGGGATCGAGGATACGAAGCCGGTCGGCCTGGGTGATCGTCCGGCCTTCGAGAAGGCGGCCGACTGTTCCCTCGACGATATAATCGACGATGGTTTTCGGGGTGTAGAAGACGCCGCCCGCCTTCTTCACCTCCGGCTTGTCTTCCACCTTCGCCTGGTGGCCGGCGGTAAGGCGGATGATCTTGCCGAGGAACTGCTCGTATACCCGGCCGAGGATGTCGGCGGGAAGGACGGAGAACTCATACGGGGAATCGGGGTAATAGAGCCCCTGAAAGATCTCTTTGAGCGCCTTGTCGTCGATGGCGAGGTCCAGCGTGAGTCGATCCGGCGGAGCTGATAGGCGGGGGCGGCCTCCTCGGCGATGCGGACGGCGGGCTTTTTCGCCTCCACGAAGAACTTCCGCGTCCCGCCGATGCGGAAGCAATAGTCCGGGGCCTTCACCGCGCCGCCGATCCGGATCGCGTCCTCGTGGATTACGTCCTTGTAGGCCTCGGCGTGGCCGGCGACGTTGTCCAGATCCCAGCCCAGCGCTCGGAAGAGGGGATCGATGAATTCCCGGCGGAGCTGGGCCTCGTTGTAAGTCCCGGAGGTGTATGAGGCGAGGTTTTCCTCAAACCGTTCGACCAGTTCAATGATCGCTTGGGAAACATTCATAATCCGTCTTCCCTTTCACCCTGATAAGATATCAGATATTAAGCGAATCATAAGTCCTTAAAAGCCCTGCACCAGTGCCGCGGCCTCCTCCCCGGCGACAAACCCGGTGGAGAAGGCCGCCTGGAGGTTGTAGCCCCCCGTATCGGCGTCGATATCCATCACCTCGCCGCAGAAAAAAAGGCCGGGGACGAGGCGGGATGCCATCGTCCGGGGATCGATCTCTTTGAGCGAAACCCCGCCGGCCGTTACGATCGCCGAGGTCAGGGGGAGGGGGCCTTTGATAGTGAACCGGAGCGACTTGAGGAGGAAAAGGAGTCGCTCCCGCTCCCCGGCGGTGATCTGATGACCGGGCCTGTCCGGGGGGATTCCGGTCATCTCGATAAAAGGCTCGATCATCTTGCGGGGAAGAAGGCCCGCCAGGAGATTGCGGAAGCCCCGTTTCCCGGACCGGTCGAAGTCGCCCTGGAGACGGGCGCGGAGCGCATCCACGCTCAGGGCGGGCTTGAGGTCGATCGAGACGCTGACCGGTCCTTCCGCCAGGGCGTCCACTACGGCAAGACTCATCAGGAGCGTGATCGGTCCGCCGATCCCGAAGTGGGTGAAGAGCATCTCCCCCATCCGGCTCTCGATGACCGATGAGCGTCGTTTTTTTGTATCGAGCCCGCGTCCGAGATCCTTTGCCGGGGTCAGGGCGGAATCGATGGTCGCGGCCGCGCCGCGAAAGGCGGTCAGGCGGACATTTTTAAGGCTCACCCCCTGCATCGACTTGGTCCGTTCGACCTCCGCAACGACAAGCGGCACGAGCGCCGGTCGGAGTTTGGTCACGGTATGGCCGAGGGCGGCCGCCATCCGGTACCCGTCGCCGGTGGAGCCGGTCGCCGGCCAGGTCGCGCCGCCGGTCGCCATGATGACGGCGCGCGCGGGAAAGGGGACTTTCCCCGTGCGGACCCCTTCGATGCGGCCGTCGCGGAGGGCGATCCCTGTCACGTCCGCGCCCGTATGGACCTCCACGAGCTGCTCCTTGAGGTATCGCCGAAAGGCCCTCACGACATCCGCCGCGTCGTCGGAAACGGGAAAGATCCGCCCCCCGCGTTCGACCTTGGTCTCGACCCCGCAGCGCCCGAGAAAGGCGAGGAGGTCGTCCCGGAAGAAGCGGCGGAAGGCGCTGTGGAGAAAACGTCCGTTCGGGCCGTACATGGAGATGAAATCGCCGAGGTCCCGGGCGTTCGTCAAATTGCAGCGGCGCTTCCCGCTGATCAGGATCTTCTTTCCCGGTCCGTCGGTCTTTTCGAGGAGAAGGACGTTGGCGCCCCTTTCCGCGGCCCGCCCGGCGGCCATCATCCCGCTCGCGCCCGCGCCGACCACGATCACGCGTCGTGTCTCTTTGCTATGGTTCGGCACATCGACCACCGCCCCGCTCCATGGCGCCGCCGGCCCCTTCGAGGATGATCCGCTTCAGAAGCTCCCAGTCGATATCGTTCTGCAGACAGTCATACCGGGCCGTCACGATCACCTGGGGAATGACCTTCCTTCGCTTGAGACGGACCCCTTTGAGTGTGATCGGCGTCGAACGGATCCCCTTTGCGATTTCAAAATCGCACGCCCCCCCGACGGCGGCCCGGATCTTTTTTCGCTGGACGAGGCGTTTTGTGAAGTTCGTGCTCGGCGAGATATAGAATTGCCACCCCGCCTCCTCGCAGAGGGTGCGGATCTCGCCGCAGCGGCAGTTCTTGCATTTGACGCAGAGGATCCCCTCATCCTTGGAGAAACGGGCCTTGCATTCTTCGCCGATCAGGCAGTGCGGCAGGACCACCGCCTTTTCCGCCGCCGGGATTCGGTCGAAATCATCCTGGTAATAGGCGTTGGCGATGCCGGAGATATCGTAGCGGATCCCCAGCCGCGCCAGAAAAGAGCGCATGGGAAAGAAGAAAAAAGCGGAAACAAATTTGAGTCTTCTGCAGTCTTGGGTCATCGAACCTTCACACTCCGTCTGATTTGACCACTGGGGAGCAATACGCCATCCGTATGCCCCAGATGGATATCAGAAAGCGGTCAGGAAAGCAATTTCTTTGCTTTTTTCACTATCTCTGCTGGAATGTCTGTGGTATAGTACTTGTCAAGTTTGCCGCACGGTTCCTTTCCTTATAACCATCCCAGGGTGGGGGAGGTGGACTTGAATTATAAAAAGACTGTCTTTATTGTGAATCCCCATGCGGGAAATGGATCGACGGGCAGAGAGTGGCCCCGGATCGGAAACAGGGCCAGGGACCTCCTTGGTCCTTACGAGACCTGCCTCACCGGCGGGCCGGGAGACGCCACCCGGATAGCCCGGGAGCGCCTCCTCGATGGCGCCGACCGGATCATCTGCGTCGGCGGCGACGGTACGCTCAACGAGGTGGTCAACGGCTTCCTCGATGAAAAGGACCCCCTCCGGAAGGACGCCGTACTCGGGTTTCTCCCCAACGGAACCGGTTGCGACTTCTGCCGGACCATGCCTATCCCCGCCGGCCTGGAAGCTTCCCTTGCCACTATCCGGGAGGACCATATCCACACCATCGATCTCGGCCATATCCGCTACCGCGATCATCAGGGAAACACCCGTACCAGATACTTCCACAACATCGCCAGCTTCGGCCTCGGGGGCGAGGTCGTAGACCGGGTAAACCGGACGAGCAAAGCCTGTGGACCATTCCTGACCTTTATCTGGGGGACGCTGGTTTCCCTTTTCTTATACGGGAAGAAGCGTGTCTCCATCCGCGTGGATGAGGGGGAGGAGCAGACGGTGGACGTGCTCAATATCGCTATCGCCAATGGCCGCTACCATGGCGGCGGAATGCTCGTCGCCCCCGACGCAATGGCCGATGACGGACTTTTCCATGTGACCATCATCGGTGCGATGCGCCTTCCCTTGGTCTTCTGGCACCTTCCCAAGCTCTACCTCGGCGGCATCGAGCACATCCGCCAGGTCACGATGCAGACAGGGAAAAAGGTGATCGCCTCGTCGGAGCAGCGGGTCCTTTTGGATATCGACGGTGAACAGCCGGGGACTCTGCCGGCGGAGCTTTCAATCGTCCCCGGCGCCATAAAAATGATCATGAGAAAATCTCCCTGATCGAAACCGATGCGCCCGTTAAAAAGTGGGGAGATATTCCCCAGAGCCCGGGGAATATCTCCCCACTTTTCTGGGCACATGACGCCTTCCTACACGCCATCCGAAGAAAATAGATCCTATTTTCAGGTTGTTAAGCGAATCGAATCTCCTACGCTTCCAATGGCATAGCCTTTGCTCTACATCGGTCGGCTGGGAAGATTGGGTAGAAGGATGAATCGTAAAATGAAACGTTTTCTGATCACTGCGGCAGGCGTGATGGTTTTGTGTTTTGCCTTGGTTTTTGCCGCTGATAAACCGACCGCCGTTCGCCCCCCGCCGCCTCGTGTCCCGGAGATGAGCGCAGCCGGCAAAGTGATCGCGGTATCCAAGACCGAACTGAGAATAGAGCGAACGCTGAAGGGAAAAGTGGAGACCATGGAATTTATCCTGGAGAACCCTTTCCCGACGATTGCGGTGGGCGATCAGATCAAGGTTCACTACCGCGAAAAGGACGGTCGGAATCTCCTGATACGGGTGGCGCCGTCAAAAAAGACGGCTGTTGGAAAATCGAAGAAAGAAATACCGAAGAAGGCGAAACCGGGCGACGCCAAGGCGGTGCCGGTCACGAAATAGCGGCAGGGAATGGGTGTTTTTCCTTGGCCTTTACAGGTCAGGGTTGCATGGGTGCTTCCCCGCATCGAGCCGGTTGCCGGCCGAGCGGTGGAAATGGCATAAACCAAATTAATGAGGAGGAAGTAAGGATGAAACGATTCATGGTATTGGTTATCGGGTTGGTGTTCTTGTTCACGACGTCCGCAATCGCAGCAGGCGAGCCGAAGAAGAAGGATGCCGCGGCTGATCCCGCGAAGGTTGAGAAGAAGGCCGAGGCGGCAGAGAAAAAGGCCGACACAAAAGCGGCAACCGCAGAGAAGAAGGCAGACAAGAAGGCCAAGGTCGACGCGAAGAAGGCAGACACAAAGGCCAAGGTCGACGCGAAGAAGACAGACACAAAGGCCAAGGTCGACGCGAAGAAGGCAGACAAGAAGGCCAAGGTCGACGCGAAGAAGACAGACAAGAAGGCCAAGGTGGACGCGAAGAAGGCAGATACAAAGGCCGCGACGGCAGAGAAGAAGGCCGACACGAAGGCCAAGGTAGATGAGAAGAAGGCGGATGCACCGAAGAAGTAATTCATTTTCATATTGAGTTACAGTGGGGTACGGGATTCTTTCCCGTACCCCATTCCTTTATTTGACACCCCCGAAGAAATGCCTTTCCCCCACTGCAATCACTCTTTAAAAATCGCTACGTGCATTTTGTCCCCATACTGATCTATAATCAATTCAACGAAAACAAACGGGGGAACCGAGAAGCACCTTCATAAGGAGTGATTCATGACCTTGCGCACCCGCCTGATGATCATGACCGTCATCGCCCTGGCCGTCACAATGGCCGTCTGGGGGTGGGTTCAGATCCAGGTTCTGGACCGGATTCTCGTTGAACAGCAAGGGAGGCGCATTTCCAGCGTCGCCGAAACGGTCAGCACCTATTATCAGCGTTTTCCGACCGGTCTGGGGCTCTCCGCGCTCGACACCGCTCTCAAGGAACAGATCCAGACCGACGTACGCCTCGCCCGGATCGATATCTTCACCGTCGTCAATTACGACATCGACTACATCGAATACATCGCCGGCGCCAGCCGGGTCGCGTACGAATGGCCGGAGAGCCTGGTCAGCTCCGTGGCGGCGGCGCGCAAGCCTTACAATATCCGCCTCCAGACGGTAGACGGTCCGGCCGTGGGGCTGCTTTACCCCGTCATATCCGAGAAGTTGCGGGCGACTCAGTTCGTCGTGGGGGTGGTCACCTTCAGCCGGGTGAATGCCGAAATTCTCTCCCAGGCGCAGCACCTTTTGGTCATCAGCACCTTCGCGCTTCTGCTTGTCATCCTCCTGGTCCTCGCCGTCAGTTACCGCTGGCTCATCGGTGGACCGCTTGGCGTCATCGTCCGAACGATCGACGAATTTCAGACGGGACAGTATGTAAAGCGGATCCCGATCAAACGCCGGGACGAATGGGGACACCTCGCGGAGCACTTCAATTCGATGGCCCAGGAGATCGAGCGGGTCCTTGCCAGGAATCAGGAACTGACGCGGAGCCTGGAAGACCGTGTCCAGGAGGCAACCCGAAGGGTTGTCCAGCTCCAGAGAGAGGTCAACCAGCTCCAGCAGCTTGCCGCCCTGGGCTATCTCACCGCCACACTGGCCCATGACCTCGGGACACCGCTCCACTCCATAGCCGGCCTCGCCAATCTGCTCCTGGAAAAAGAGGGCTGGCCACCCGATGCGGCCCGCAAGTTAGAGCTGATCGTTCAGCAGACCCAGCGGCTCAACACCGTCATCCAGAATGTCCGGCGCGCCACCCGCCCACCCGAACCCCATTTCGAGGCGGTCCGAGTCCCGGAACTCCTGAACGAGACACTTACCCTCGTCGACCCCCTCATGCAAAAAGCCGGGATCAAACTGCACGTCCATCTCGATAATCAACTTCCACAGATCAAAGCGGACCGCAACCGTGTGCAGACCGCCCTGTTCAATCTGATCCAGAATGCCATGGAGGCGATGCCGGAAGGCGGACAGATCACGGTTTCCGCTTACACCGACTCGAACCGACGCGAGGTGTTTCTCATGGTTCAGGACACCGGCAAGGGCATCCCGTCGGAGCTCATGGAGAGGATCTGCGAACCGTTTTTCAGTACCCATCATGAGGAGGGTCTGCGGGGGCTGGGGCTGGCCATCGTTCAGGACATCGTCAAAATCCACGGGGGACGCATCGACATCGAAAGCCGGGCGAATGAGGGAACAAAGATCGTCATCACCTTTCCAGCGGCAGAATAACGGGGTCAGGTCTTTAAATTTAGCATTTCGTTCATAAAGCGCACGAAACGCTAAATTTAAAGACCTGACCCCCGAAGTGACCCCCGAAGACCGTAACGCTGGATCTTTGTTCGCAGGGTCTTCCGGTCGATCCCCAGCCGTTGGGCGGCCTGACTCTGGTTCCAAGCCATATGTTCCAGGGTATGGAGGATCTGCTGCCGCTCCGCTGCTTCGAGCGGTGACAGGGGCGTCGCCCCCTCGCTTATGGGGGGGGCCAATTTCCCGGGAAGATTCTCGGGGAGAATCACGGTAAAAGGAGAGAGGAGCAGTGTCTGTCGAAGGACGTTTTCCAGTTCGCGGACATTCCCGGGCCAGTCGTAGGACATGAGCAATTCCATCGCCTCATCGGAAATGCGGACCGTGGGATATCCCCATTTCTTCAGGAACAATTCGATGAGCTGCGGGAGGTCTTGTTTATGCGTCCGAAGCGGCGGCACCTGCAGGCGAACGACAAAGCGATAGAGGAGATCGGAGCGGAACCGGCCGGCCTTGGCCTCCTCGTCGATATCCCGGTTTACCGCCGCGACCACCCTGACGCCCACATGCCTCGCCTCGTTCCCGCCGAGCCGCCTGACCTCGCCGTTCTGCATGAACCGGAGCAGCTTCCCCTGGAGCGACGACGACATCTCGGAGATCTCATCGAGGAAGATGGTCCCGTGCTGGGCCGCCTCCAGGAGCCCCGGATGCATGCGATCGGCTCCGGTGAAGGCGCCCCGTTCGTACCCGAAGAGCTCCGACTCGAGGAGGGTCTCCGGAATGGCGCCGCAGTTGACCGTCAAAAAAGGCTTACCGCGCCGGGCGCTCAACAGATGGAGGGAGCGGGCTGTCAGTTCTTTGCCGGTCCCGCTCTCCCCGCTGATCAGGACGCTTGCCGAGGCGTCGGCCACCCGCGCGATCTGCTTGTAGAAGTCGACCATCACCGCTGACGAGCCGATGAAGTGCGGCTCCTGCTGGTCCTCCGGTTGACCCTGGATCCAGTGTTGCCGGAGATCGCGGACCTCGAGCACTTTCTGGACCATTGCACGGATCGCGTCCGGCGAGAATGGCTTGCTGATGTAGTCCCAGGCGCCCAGCCGCAGCGCTTCCATCGTCGTTTCCAGCGAACCGAAGGCCGTCATCAGGATCACGGGCAGCTGCGGCCATTTCTGATGCACCGCTTTGAGGAACTGCAGACCGTCGATATCCGGCATCCGGATGTCGGAGAGAAGGATGTCATAGCGCGCCAGATCCCCATCGAGGGCCTCCCGCGCGGAGGTGAAGGCATCGACCTCATAACCGGCCCGCAGAAGCGCCTCCTGGAGAAATTCGCAGGCCACTTCGTCGTCGTCGATGACCAGAATCCTGACCTTCTTCATGCGCTGCCTCTACCCAAGTCCCTTCTCCCCCATGTAATGGGCCAGATCCGCCACCCGGCAGGAATATCCCCATTCGTTGTCATACCATGCCACCACCTTTGCCATGTTGTCGCGAAGCACCTGGGTGAACTCCACATCCACGATGGAAGAGTGGGCATCCCCCTTGAAGTCCATAGACACCAAGGGAGACTCCTCGCAGGCCATGATCCCCTTGAGCTGTTTCCGGGCGGCTTCACAGAGGACCGCTCTGAGCTCCTCTGTCGTCGTTTTGGTCTTCAATTCGGCCACGAAATCGACGATGGAAACCGTCGGGGTCGGGACGCGGAGCGAGTAACCGTCGAACCGGCCGGCCAGATCGGGAATGACGAGCGAGAGGGCCCGGGCGGCGCCTGTCGTCGTCGGGATGATGTTCATCGCGGCGGCCCGGGCGCGCCGGAGATCCTTATGAGCGAGATCGAGGATGCGCTGATCGTTTGTGTAAGAGTGGATCGTCGTCATCATCCCCTTCTCGATGCCGAATGCCTTGTGGACGACCATAACCGGCGGAGCCAGGCAGTTGGTCGTGCAAGAGGCGTTGGAGACGATATGATGCTTCTTCGGCTGATAGCTCTTGTGATTGACCCCCATCACGACCGTCAGGTCCTCTTCCTTGGCGGGGGAGCTGATGATCACCTTTTTAGCCCCGGCCTGGAGATGCGCGGCGGCCTTCGGACCGGTCAGAAACAGGCCCGTGCTCTCGATCACGATATCGACCCCCTCGTCGTCCCAGGGAATGGCCGCGGGATCGCGGTAGGCCAGATTCTTGATGGGCCGGCCATCGATGATGAAATTGTCCTTCCTGACTCTGACCTCGCCCGGATAGCGGCCGTAGTTGGTGTCGTATGTAAACAGATGGGCGTTCGTTGCCACATCGGAGAGGTCATTGACCGCTACGACCTGGAGAGACATGGGATATCGGGCGAGGACGGCCTTTAGAACCTGCCGTCCGATCCGGCCAAAACCGTTGATGCCCAGGCGAATCATAGGGTTCTCCTTTCAATTGTCATCGATGCGGTATTTATGCGCCACCATCAGATCGCACCGGATCTGGAGCGTCTCGTGCATCCGGGCGTTATCCAGGGCGATCGCGCTCAGGTTGGCCACTACCCTGAGAAACTTGAGCTCATCGTCGCGGAATTTGCGGATCTTGTCCGTATAGACGCGCAGGACGCCGATCGCCTTCTTCTCCAGTATCAGGGGGACGACCAGGACGGACTTGATCCCCTCCGCCTTCGCCATTGAGCCATACTGGAAATCCTTCGCCGTCCGGGCATCCTCGATCCAGACCGACCGCCCTTTGAGGACCTTGCGGTCGAGGCCGCTTTCCTCAACAAGAATAGGACCCTTGCGAACATATCCCTTCGACAGGCCCTTTGCGGCGCCGAGCACCAGCATCCGGCCGCGGGAGTCAAGAAGGCGGATGCTGCTTGCCTTGACGCCCATCGCCTTGACCACGCATTGCACGATCTTCTCCAAGACCTTCGACAGATCCAGCGAGGCATTGATCACCCTGGCCACATCGTACAAGGCCTCAAAATAATCGACACCCTTCCCTTTCATACCTTTCCCTCCTGTCTGTCTTTTACACGTTAACGCACGAGTCCCATCAGGAGGAGTCCCATCCCGGCCAGCCAGCCGATCAGAGGCTTCACCTGTCGATTCTCTTCCCGGCTGCCGTAAAAGAGGAGGTAGCCGGGAATCATGGCGCATAACATCCCTTCCCGCACGCTCTTCTTTAACGCCTTGATGGCAACGATATCCTGACAGACGAGCATCACCAGAAATCCCCCCAGGACCATGTTTGAATTCATATCACCCACTCGTCTGTTCTTCTCCTCTCCCTTCCATGAAGGCGAATTGTCCCGCGGCGGTTACCGCCGGGTGCCGGACAGCGAGTATACAGGAAGCGAGCAAAAAAATCCATCGATGTCGATCCGGACAAATCCGGACAAATCACGTTGACAGGCAAACCCAACCCCTTTATACTTAAGCTCCGGAAAATGAACGTGAGGTCATAATATGCTTCTGGCCGACACCCTGAAGAAGGCTTACCGGTTCTTCCCCGAAAAAGAGGCGATCGTCTGCGGCGGCCGGCGGTGGACCTATGGGGAATTCTTCGGACGTATCAGCCGTTTCTCTCATTATTTAATCGAAGCGGGGCTGGAAAAGGGCGACCGGATTGCCATCCTGCATCCCAATTGTCATTATTTTCTGGAGGCATATTATGCGATTGCCCTGAGAGGAGCGGCGGCCGTACCCCTTAACTACCGGCTCTCCGCCGGGGAGCTTGCCTTGATCATGAACGATGCCGGCGCCAGGGTGCTGATCGCCGATCCCCGTTTCCGCGAAACGGTCGACCGGATGCGCGCCGATCTTCCGACCGTGGAAAAGATCATCTGGACCGGCGACAAGAGGGATGACCTTCCGGAGGGGGGGCGGGACTTGCGTTATGAGGAGATCATAGCGGGAGTATCGACGCGGGTTTTCGAAGTCGACGTCGCGGAGACAGACATCGCCCAGATTTACTATACCAGCGGGACGACGGGTCGCCCGAAAGGGGTGATGCTGACCCACAGGAACGTCACCGTTCACGCATTGGGGACCATCGCAGAGTTGCACCTTACGGACCGCGACGTCTGGCTCCACGCGGCGCCCCTGTTTCACCTGGCGGACGCCTGGGCAACCTGGGCCATCACCTGGGTCGGCGGCACCCACATCCTGGCGGGCGAGTTCGATTCGCCGACGGTCCTGGCCGCCATGGAGAGAGAAGGGGTGACTCTGACGAATCTCATTCCCACGATGCTCAATATGCTGGTGAATGATCCCGGCGTGAAAGACCATGATTACAGCCGGCTGCGGGTGCTGCTGAGCGGCGGCGCCCCCATTGCCCCCGAAGTGGTCCGGAGGATCGTGGACACTTTCCAATGCGACTATATCCAGACGTACGGAATGACCGAAACGAGCCCCTATCTCACCCTTTCCATCCTGAAGGGGCACCTGATGCAGAAATCCCCCGAGGAACAGCTTCGCTTCAAATCAAAGACGGGCCGGGAGTTCATCGCCACGGAACTGAAGGTCGTGGCGGACGACGGACGTGAGATCAAGAAGGATGAAAAAGAGGTCGGTGAAATCATTGTCCGGGGCGATACCGTCACGCCCGGGTACTGGCAATTGCCGGAAGAAACGGCGCGGGCGATCAGGAACGGCTGGCTTTACACGGGCGATATGGCCGTCATGGACGAAGAGGATTATGTCACGATCGTCGATCGCCGGAAAGACATGATCGTCACCGGCGGGGAGAATGTGTATTCCACAGAGGTGGAAAACATCCTCTACATGCACCCGGCCGTTCTGGAGTGCGCCGTCGTGGGGGTCCCCGATGAAAAATGGGGAGAGGCGGTCAAGGGGATCGTGGTCTTGAAACCGGCGTGCAAAGCGACGGAGGAGGAACTGATCACCTTCTGCAAGGAGCGGATCGCAAGATATAAATCACCGAAGTCGATAGACTTTATCCTCGTACTTCCCAAAACCGGCTCGGGAAAGATCGAGAAGAAAAAACTGCGGGATCCGTACTGGACGGACGCAACAAAAAAAATCCAGTAGCGTCCTGCCACCGGCGATCCGCTTCGTGTCAGAAAGTTTCCCCTATCGGGATTTAGCAAATTCTGTTGAAGACTGTGTAAGAACATCTGCAATAAAATATGGTTGACTTGCAGGGAAGTTATTCGTAAGGTACAAGCACATACTGACGAGTTCTCGTCGACAGAACGGTCCGATGCAATGAACCGGGTTGTCAAATGACAAAATGCATTACAACAGGAGGGAAACATGAAACGAACGATCGGTAGCTTGGCGGTAGTGTTTTTTGCATTGATGGTGGGAGTCGCACCGGCGCAGGAGAAGATCAACATCTCGATCGGCACCGGCGGGACCGGCGGCGTGTATTACCCGATGGGGGGCGGTATGGCCAACGTCCTTTCCAAGACCGTACCGGGAATGCAGGCGACGGCAGAGGTGACCGGCGGCTCTGTCGCAAACCTTCAGTTGATCGGAACGGGTAAATCGGATATCGGACTTGTGATGGTGGACGCAGCCCTGACTGCCCTCCAGGGCGAAGATAAGTTCAAGAGCGGGAAAATCCCGATCCGCACGCTGATGGTGCTTTATCCGAATCGTATGCACGTGGTGTCGGTCGAGAGCACCGGAATCAAAAAGATGTCCGATCTCAAGGGGAAGCGCGTATCGACCGGTTCGCCGGGCAGCGCCACCGAGGTGATGGCATTCCGCGTGATCGAAGCGGCCGGTCTCGACAAGGATAAGGACCTAAAGCGCGACAGGCTCGGCGTCGCCGAATCGGTCAACGCCGTCAAGGACGGAAAGATCGACGCCTTCTTCTGGGTCGGAGGCATCCCGACGGCCGCCGTCACCGACCTCGGCGCGACCCCCGGGGTCAAGATCCAGATGATCGACCATTCGGAGGTCGTGGACGCGATGAATCGAAAATACGGGCCGCTGTACGTCCAGGACGCGATCCCGGCAAAGAGTTACCCGGGGCAGGACACCCCCAACAAGGTCGCAACCGTCTGGAATATCCTCGTCTCGCATGAAAAGATGTCCGACAAGGTCGCTTACAACATCGTCAAGACGATGTTCGACAAGAAGGCCGATCTGGTCAACGTCCATCGGGAAGCGCTGAACTTCGACTACAAGTACCAGACCAACGCCCACTCGCCGATCCCTTACCACCCCGGCGCGATCAAGTATTTCGCCGAGAAGGGGATCAAGCTGAAGTAGGAATCGTCTACATTACCCTTTGAAACTAGAGATCGTTGTCCCCCGCCCGGCCCTCCTCCCGACAGAAGAGGACCAGGCGGGGGTTTGTTGCACAGGGGAGAGCCATGACGGAGAATGAAAAATCGGCGGCCGAGGAGGTCGTCATCAGCGAAGAGGCCCTGAAAAAGGCCGCGGAATTCATCGAAGAGGAAGAGGGGAAAACCCACAAGTTTAGCGGCTGGTTTGCGGCGTTCCTCACGGCCGTCGCCGTGATCATGTCCCTCTTTCACCTCTATGCGGCTTACGGGATCATTTCGGCGCAGGTGATGCGCCCGGTGCACGTGGGCTTTGTGCTGTTCCTGGCGTTTCTGCTCTTCCCGATGCTGCCGCGGTTTCGCCACCGCATCATGTGGTGGGACGTGGTCGCCGCCCTTCTCGGCGTGGTGATCATCGCCTATGTGATCCACGGGGGAGACGATTTCGGCGATCGCGCGACGGATCCGCTCATATGGGACCAGATTTTCGGCGTGATGTTCATCGTGCTGATCCTGGAAGCGGCGCGACGGACCTCCGGCTGGATCATGCCTTTCGTGGTGGTGCTGTTCATTATTTATGCGATGGTCGGGCCGTATCTGCCGGAGCCGTGGACCCATCGCGGCTATGACATCTCGCGGCTCACCGGCCACATGTACATGACGCTCGAGGGCATCTTCGGCGTGGCCGTGGATGTCTCCTCATCGCTGATCATCCTGTTTACGATCTACGGTGCGTTTCTTGAGTTTTCGGGCGCCGGCAAGTTCTACATCGACTTTTCCTTCGCCGCGATGGGGGGCAAACACAGCAGCGCGGGGCGTACCGTCGTGCTTGCCTCGTTTCTGCTCGGCGGGCCGTCGGGCTCCGGGGTCGCCACGACGGTGACCCTGGGCTCGGTTGCCTATCCGATGCTCGCCAAGGCAGGATACGCCAAGGACCCGGCGGGCGGACTGCTCGCCGCCGGAGGTCTCGGCGCGATCCTGTCGCCTCCGGTCCTCGGGGCCGCGGCTTTCCTGATCGCCGAATTCCTCAAGATCTCCTATCTCGACGTCATCCTGATGGCGACGATCCCGACCATCCTATACTACTTCGGGATTTTCCTGATGGTCGAGATCGATACGCGCAAGTTCGGCACGCACGGGGCGCCGGTAGAGAAACAGCAGAAGCTCTGGCATCTCACCCGCAATTTCGGCTTTCACTTCCTGTCGCTGGTCTCGATCATCTTTTTCATGCTGCTCGGCTATTCGCCGATGATGGCGGTTTTCTGGGCGACCGTGGTCGCACTGGTGACGAGCTTTCTCCACCGCGACTGCGCGCTCATCTCCTACGATTTTTTCCGCGGCCGTGAACCTGTTCTCCGAGGCATCTTCCAGTCGAAACTCATCAAGGCACTCCAGGGCGGCTCGGTGGGCATGCTCAATGTCGCGGCTACCTGCGCTGCAGCGGGCATCATCGTCGGCGTGGTCACTCTCACAGGCCTCGGTCTCAAGTTCAGCTCGATCGTGCTGAACTATGCGGATTCGGGGAGCCGCCTTATGGCCGATATCGGGGTTGCGTTCGGCGCCGCAAACACCCCGGCCCTCCTGCAAGAGATGAAACTCCTGCTCACAGCCATATTCACCTCGGCGATCGTGTGGATCGTCGGTCTCGCCGTGCCGGTGACGGCAAGCTACATCATCTGCGCGGTGATCGCCGCACCCGCCCTGATCCAACTCGGCGTTCCCGATTTTGCGGCACACATGTTCATCTTCTACTACGCGGTGCTGTCCGAAGTGTCGCCGCCGACCGCGCTCTCGCCGTTCGCCGCGGCCGCGATTACGGGCGGCAATCCCTACAAGACGACGCTGCAATCCTGGAAGTACACGATGCCGGCATTCCTGGTGCCGTTTATGTTCGTGCTCGACCCCTCCGGCCAGGGCCTGCTGCTGACCGGTTCGTTCAAGACCCTCGCCCAGGCCAACTGGGGCGAGATAGCGGTGGTAAGCATCACCGCGATGATCGGCATCGGGGCGCTCGCGGGCGGGATGCAAAACTGGCTGTTCAAGAAAACCAACCTGTTCGAACGCGGCACGCTGATCCTGGCAGGCCTGCTTCTGGTCTATCCCAAACCGCTGTTCGATTACATCGGGATCGCTCTGTTTGCCCTGGCGATCGTGACACAGAAATTACGGAAGACGTGATTGTCTTTTTCTTATTCAATCGCCTTGATGTCGACGATAAAATATTCCGTTTCTCCAAAACAGCTCGTCGGGATACCCTTATGCTGTTCATATACGAGGGACACCCGCTTGCCGGCGAACGTATTGATGCGCCTTGCCACGTTATCGTCACGCACACTGAACAGGAACTTGTCCGGGATGGCTCCGGGCATGGTCACCATCGCCATTTCTCCCTCCCAGGTTTTACAAATCCAGCCGCTTTTTGACAGTTTCTGGATATAACCGGTCCGTTCACCGCTCGAAAAACTCCAGGTCAACGCGAGCCATGTGTAGAGGCTAAAGGCGGCCGCCGTCACGAGAACAATCCCCGCGATCCAGACTATGATCCCTGATTTTTTGTGATTCCCGGAATTGACGTTCATAGCGATCTCTCTTGCATAAAATGGCCTATTGCGGCTTGAAGCCGATATCGCGTACCAGCTTTCCGTACTTGGCGTGATCGCGCTTGATGACCTCCTCGAAATACTTCGGCGATTCGGCGACGACGGCCATCCCTCCGGCAACCATCTTATCGGCCACGTCGGGCGACTTCATGGCGCGGTTGATCTCCTCGTTGAGTTTGCCTACGATCTCCTTGGGCATCCCGGCCGGGCCGATGAAACCGAACCAGCCGGCAGAGGAGTATCCCGGTACCGTTTCGCCGGCGGTGGGCTTGTCCGGCCATAAGGCCGGCCGGCTCTTGCCGGTGGGGGCCAGCAGGATAATCCTGCCCGATTTGATATGGGGGGACGGCGCCATGACGCCGTCCATGGCGACCTGTATCTGACCGCCGATGAGGTCGGTAAGGATCTGGGCCGAACCTTTGTAGGGGATATAGTTGTATTTGAAGCCGGCCATGAGTCGAAGATCCTCAAAGCCCAGATGCGGGAAGCCGCCCTCGCCGTTGGTGGCCACGGTGAGTTTGCCGGGATTCGCCTTTGCGTAGGCGATCATTTCGGGCAACGTTTTGAACGGCTGCGAATTATTGGCGACAATGACCAGGAAATTCGTGGTTGACAGCGCAATCGGGCTGAAGTCCTTGAGCGCATCGTAGGGAACATTCTTGCTCGTGTGCGGCAGGACACAGAGGTTGCCGCCCTGGCCGGCGCCGAACGTGTAACCGTCCGGCGGCGACTTCACCAAGAGATCAAGGCCGAGCATGCCGCTCGCGCCGGGGCGATTCTCGACAATCACCGGCTGTCCGAGACGTTCGCTCATTTTGGGGGCGATCAGGCGCGACATGATGTCCACGGTATTTCCCGGAGGAAACGGAACGAGGATCTTGATCGGCTTGGTCGGATAGGCTTGGGCCTGCACTCCCGCGGCCATGGCCAGTACGGCCACCGCTGCGACCAGACACACAACGGTCTTCATCTTCATACTCCTGCTCCTTTCTGCAAATCATGAATTGTTTGTAAAAAAAGGCAAACCCCTTGCCGCTGCCGACGACCCTCTTCACCGCTGAGGCGGAATCACCGGCAGCAGCACGCCCGCCCTGCGGTCGGGGCCCATATGCAGCGTCACCTTGCCGCCGAACACGGCGGGTGGCCGGTCCGTCTCGTCGTCGTGGACGAAGGGGCCGCAACCCTTCATCGGATTTTTCATATTGGAGAGCGTGGCCGCCTCGCCCTGGTATTCATAGTCCTTGCCTCGCACGGTGATCGCGACGCGATGTCCCGGCGGCACGACGATGCAGGTCGGCCAGATCTCGATATCGAGCCTATAGACCTCCCCCGGCATGAGCGGCTGTTTTTCGTCGTGCGCGTGGTAGGGGCGATAAGGAAGCGAGCGTGTCGTGTCGAGTTTCCTCTGCGAGGCGCGCAGCCAGCCCTGGCCGATGGGCGTGTGCGGGTCGAGCGCGCCCTGAAACACCACCTCCTTCCCGTCCGGATCGAACACGCGGAGCACGGCGAAAATGTCCGCATCGGGGGTGGACGAGGAGATAAAGAGCTTGAGCGCCGAAGGCCCGGTGATCTCGGTTTCTTCCGCAAGCGGCGGCGTTGAAAAGGTAAGGCCCTCGCCCATCATGTCGTAGGCGACCGACTGTTCTGTGGCCGGGGGCGCTTCCGTCAGGCGCATACCGTCCGGATCGAGATAGAAATGCGTCCACTTCGTACGGGCGAGCGGCCATTCGTTTTCGTAACGCTCCACGAACCTTTCGCCCGGATGGCGCACCTGCATCTGCACAGGCGGCTGGCGTTCCCAGCCGTTGTCCAGCCCCTTGAGGAAATGGTCAAAAAAGCGCTTCTGCAGCTTGACGCCGTAGTCGGTATAGAACGGGGCCCAGTGCGAACCGCCGTGCACTTCCAGCCACTTCTGCCTTGACGCCGCGCCAAGGTACCCCTCGAAGTTGCCGCGCGGGTGGAGTCCCTGGCCTCCCCAGTTGGCCGCCGAGAGGAGGGGTATGGTCACCCTGGACAGATCGGGCGTGCGCTCGCGGTAATACGGCGAATCGAGCGGGCGCGCCAGCACCTCGCACCACATGTCCTCGCGGTTTTTCGCAAGCTCCTCCTCGGTCAGCGTCTCGGGACCGCAGGCGAGCTCGCCGGTGACGGGGTTTTTCCTGCCACGCTGCCCCACGCCGTGTTGAACGGTCTTCACCTGCATGTCCTGCCAGTTCTTCCGGAACGTGCAGGCCATACCGCCATGGCGATTGGAATCGCGGTAGGCATCGGCCCAGCCTTCCCAGACACAGATCGCCGCGAGGTGCGGCGGCTGCGACGCCGCGGCCCGCCACTGGTTGCTGGCGTAATAGGAGATGCCGTTCATTCCCACCTTGCCGTTCGACCAGGGCTGCGCCGCCGCCCACTCGATGCACAGGTAAATATCGCGCGTCTCGCGCGCATCGTTGTGCCGCAGGTAGCCGGGCGAACGGCCTGCGCCGCGCGAATCGACGCGGATACAGACATAGCCGTCGCGCACCCACTTCTCCGGATCGACCACCTCCCAGTTCGCGTACCTGTTGCTCGTACCCGATACCGCATCGGGGTTCTCCCTGGCCATGATCTCCCAGGCGGTCTTGTATCCCTCCTGAAAGGCGACGCCCTTGCCGTAAGGGCCGTAGCTGAAGATGATCGGGTATCGCCCCTCGGGAATCGGGCGGAACACGTCGGCGCGCAGCACCAGATTGTCGTCCATGGTAATCGGCGTGTCCCAGTCGATCTTCATGCCGTCCCGGATTTCACTTTTCATCGGATTCACGCTTTCGTCTCCTTTTTCGTATTATTCATTTAGTCTTCCACGAAGACCTCTTCGCGTTTCCTGCGGATGGCAGGCGCCAGAACGATCCCCAACAGGATGAGCGCCGCGATCAAGAAAGCGGCGCTGATCGGCTTGGTGAACAGGACGGTCGGATCGCCCTGCGAGATCATCAGAGCCCGCCGCAGATTCTCCTCCATCATCGGCCCGAGCACCAGGCCGAGTATAAGCGGCGCCGGTTCGCATTCGAGCTTGACAAAGATGACGCCGATAATCCCGAAAATCGCCATTATCAGCACATCGAACGGGCTGTTTGACATACTGTAGATGCCGATCGCCATGAAGACCAGGATCGATGGGTAGAGAAAACGGTAGGGAACGGTGAGCAGTTTGATCCACATGCCGATCATCGGCAGGTTAAGGACGATGAGCATCAAATTGCCGATCCACATCGAGGCGATAAGCCCCCAGAACAGATTGGGCATCTCGTTCATCACCTGCGGCCCCGGGGCGATGCCCTGGATCATCAGCGCGCCGATCATCAGCGCCATCACCACGTTGGAGGGAATGCCGAGCGTAAGCATCGGAATGAACGAGGCCTGCGCGGCGGCGTTGTTGGCGGACTCCGGCGCCGCAACCCCCTCGATGGCGCCCTTGCCGAATTCGTGGCCGTAGCGGGACACCTTCTTTTCCAGCGCGTAGGCCCCGAACGAGGCCAGCATCGCCCCGCCGCCGGGCAGGATTCCCAGCCCGGTTCCGAACGCGGTGCCCCGCAAAATGGGTTTCCACATCCGCAGGAAGTCCTCCCGCGACGGCATCAGACGTCCGATCTTGCTGGTGAACACCTCGCGCGATCCCTTGAGCTCAAGGCTCGAGACGATCTCGGCGATGCCGAACAGGCCCATCGCCAAGCCGATGAAACCGATCCCGTCGGCAAGCTCCATAATGCCGTACGAGAAGCGCTGCACGCCCGAGTTGGCGTCGGTGCCGATCGTGCCGAGCAGCAGACCCAGCAGCACCATCGCGATCGCCTTGAGCAGCGACCCGTGCGCCAGGACGGTGGCCCCCGCCAGGCCAAACACCATCAGCGAAAAATACTCGGAGGGGCCGAATTTCAAGGCGACTTCGGCCAACGGCGGGGCGAACATCGCGACGGCTACCGTGGCAACGCAGCCGGCGAAGAACGAGCCGATCGCCGCTGCCGCGAGCGCCGGACCCGCTCGTCCCTGGCGCGCCATCTGGTAGCCGTCCAGGCAGGTCGCGACCGAGGTTGCCTCCCCCGGAATGTTGACCAGGATCGACGTCGTCGATCCGCCGTACTGCGCGCCGTAATAGATACCCGCCAGCATGATCATCGCCGTGATCGGCGAAAGGCCGAAGGTGACAGGCAGCAGCATCGCGATCGCCGCCACCGAACCGATACCGGGCAGGACGCCGATCAGCGTACCGAGAAGGACACCGATCAGGCAGTAGAAAAGATTCCACCACTGAAACGCAATACCAAAGCCGAGCGCGAGGTTGTGCAGGAACTGCGGATCCAATGCGTTCTCCTTTAGCCCGGCAGCCTGGGACGGAGCGGGGATGGCGGTGACTTTCCCCGCCTGCAGGGCGGAGCTTTGAAAATCACGCTCCCTCCGCACGCTGGATGTTTTCCTTATGACAGACCGAACACGGGGGCGCTTAAGAGCCCTTGATCCTTGCTGCTTTGATGATCGGTCCCCATTTGTTGTAGTCGTCCCGAATGAGCTTTTCGAAATCGGCCGGCGAGGAGCCGGCAACGGTGGCGCCAAGATTGTCGAGCCGCTGCTTCACCGCCGGCGCATGGAGCGCTGCGGCGCAGTCCTTGGATATCTTCGCCGCGAGATCGGCAGGCAGGCCGCCCGGCCCGAGCATGCCCCACCACACCGCGGTATCATAGCCCGGCACACCGGACTCGGCAATGGTCGGCACATCGGGCAATACCGCCGAGCGAACGGCTGTCGTTACACCAAGCGGTCGCAGGCTGCCGCTTTTGATATGGCCGATTGATTCCGGGATGTTGTTAAACGATAGAGGGAGGTGACCGCCGAGCAGGTCGTTGATGATCGGAGCGCCGCCTTTGTAAGACACGGCGACGATATCGACCTTGGCCATATACTTGAGCAACTCACCCGCGAGATGTGTCGAGGTGCCGGTACCGGACATGCCGTAGGAAAGGCTGCCGGGTTTGGCCCGAGCCGCGGCAAGAAGGCCGGCGAGCGTCTTGTGCGGGGAGTTTGCCGGAACCAGCATGATGTTCGGCGATGAGCCGAGCAGCGAAATGGGCCGGAAGTCTTTGAACGTGTCGTAGGGCAGGTGCGAATAGAGGTACGGATTGATGGCATGACCGCTGGCGATGATAATCAGCGTGTAGCCGTCGGGATCCGATTTAACCAACACCTGCGAGGCGATGGTTCCACCGGCTCCGGTACGGTTCTCGATGATGACCGGTTGCCCCCATCTTTTCGACAGCTCATCGCCGAGCGTGCGGCCGAGAATGTCGACGGCCCCTCCGGCCGCATATGGAATGAGCAGGCGCACCGGCTTCGAGGGGAAGCTTTGCTGTGCGAAGGCCGCCGTACTGCACACCACCAGTGCAACCAATATGATAACACTACGGAACATTCTTCTCATGGAAACCCTCCCTTCTAAGTGATTTTTCACATTACGCCGGGGAAGGCTACGATGGTGTGCCTTGTTTGTCAAGGAATTCTTATCGCGTGAATTCGTATCGCGAAGCGAGTCTCTGCTTGACATACAAACCGCCTTTACCTATCCTAGGTTCATGCAATAGCCACTTTTGATCGGTCAGCGGCGGGTAAGAAGATTTTGGAGGGTAAGACCATAATCACTTAGAAAGGAGGATGCATATGTTAAAGGAATTCAAAGAATTTGCGATGCGGGGGAACGTATTGGACATGGCCGTCGGCATCATCATCGGGGCCGCTTTCGGTACTATTATCACTTCCCTGGTGAGTGATGTGATCATGCCGCCGATCGGACTTCTCCTGGGTAACGTCGATTTCTCCAACATCTTCGCCGTCCTCAAAGAGGGGAAGATTGCCGGACCTTACGCCTCTGTGGCAGCCGCCAAAGCCGCCGGAGCGGTGACGGTCAATGTCGGCGTGTTCATCAACACGATCATTAACTTTCTCATTGTAGCCTTTGCCATCTTTCTGCTCATTCGGACCGTCAACCGATTCAAGAAACAGGAAGTGGCTCCGCCCGCGGTTCCGACAACCAAAGAGTGTTCGTTTTGTTTTACCGCGATTCCCATCAAAGCGAACCGGTGCCCCAATTGTACCTCCGAGTTAAAGAAGACATAATGAAACAACTTGACCTCATCAGCGGAGTGGTCCTGCTTGTTATGGGAACGGCGGTGTTCCTGAAATCCCTGACTTATCCTGTCGGAACGTTCCGGACACCGGGGGCCGGGCTTTTTCCCCTCATCGCCTCCACACTCCTGCTTAGCCTATCGGCGATCCTCACACTTCAGGCCTTCCTGTCCAGGAAGGGTAACGGGCTTGCGGTGACCGCGTTTTTCCCGGAAAAAGACGCCCCCCGGCGAATACTCCTGGTGTTTGCGGGCATGATCGGGTATCGCTATCTCCTTCCGGTTATCGGTTTCGGCCCCTCAACCGGTATGTTCATCCTCTTCCTCATCAAGTTCCTGGGGGGGTACGGGTGGAAGATGAGCCTCTTCTATTCGGGAGTTTCGGCGGTCGTCCTTTATTACCTCTTCGAGGCATGGCTCAAGATCCCGATGCCCCTTCCTTTGCTGAGGTTTTAAATCATGGACATCTTCGCCAACATGCTAACGGGCTTCGGCATAGCGATCACTCCCCTGAATCTCGCCCTCTGCCTGGTCGGCTGCTTCGTGGGTACGCTGATCGGGGTTTTACCGGGAATCGGGCCCACCGCAACCATTGCCCTGCTGCTGCCGGTCACCTTCAGCCTTCCTCCGACCTCGGCGATCATCATGCTCGCCGGCATCTATTACGGGGCCATGTACGGTGGTTCGACGACGGCCATTCTGGTCAACATGCCCGGAGAGGCAGCGGCCGCAATCACCTGCATCGACGGCTACCAGATGGCCCGGCAGGGACGGGCGGGTCCGGCCCTGGGCATCGCCGCCTTCGGATCCTTCATCGCGGGAACAGTGGGGGTCGTTTTCCTGATGCTCCTGGCCCCGCCGATCGCCGAACTGGCGTTGAAGTTCGGCCCACCGGAGATCTTCGCGGTGATGGTCCTGGGCCTGACCATTTTAAGCTACCTGAGTTCGGGATCGCTGCTCAAGGCCTTCATCATCGCCCTGATCGGACTGTTCATCGGGATGATCGGGATCGACATCGCCGGTGTCGAGCGCTTTACCTTCAACATTCCGGATTTCTACGACGGGATCGGCCTGCTGCCGGTGCTGATGGGTCTGTTCGGGGTGGGCGAGGTCCTCTTCAACCTCGAACGGGTGATCACCCGCGACATTTTTATAACCAAAATAAGGGGATTCCTGCCCAACCGGGAAGACTGGAGACGGTCCGTCATGCCCATCGTACGGGGAACCGGGATCGGGTTTTTCATGGGCGTGATCCCGGGGCCCAGCAATACCCTCTCCTCCTTTCTCTCCTATGCGGTAGAAAAGCGCCTTTCCGACCATGCCGAGCAATTCGGCACGGGAGCTATCGAAGGGGTCGCCGGACCCGAGTCGGCGAACAACGCCGCCTGCGCCAGTAATTTCATCCCGGTTTTGACCCTGGGGATTCCCACGAGCCCCGTAATGGCGGTGATCGTCGGCGCCCTTATCATCCATGGGGTGACCCCGGGCCCTCTGCTGATCAGAAACAACCCCGACATCTTCTGGGGAACCATCGCCAGCATGTACATCGGCAATATCATGCTGCTCATCCTTAACCTGCCCCTGATCGGTTTGTGGGTAAAAGTCCTCAAGATCCCCTATGGCATCCTCTTTCCCCTGATTCTCTTCTTCTGCTTCATCGGAGCCTATTCCAGCAACAACAGCCTCGTGGATGTGAACGTCATGATTTTTTTCGGGCTCCTTGGGTACCTGATGAAAAAGACCGGGTTCGAGCCGGCGCCGCTGGTCATGGCCTACATTCTCTGCCCCTTCCTGGAGGAGGCGTTTCGTCAGTCGCTGATCAAGTCGCACGGAGACTTTTCCATCTTCTTCAAACGTCCCCTCTCCGCAACCATTCTCGCCGTCGCCTTTTTGTTCGTATTCATGAACATCTTTACGGGGATCAAGGAAAAAAGGAAACGGCTTTTGGAAAAAATTGATGAGGATTGAAACGCGGTTTTTCACTTTTCTTCATAAGGAGGCCAACATGATTTCTGTAAAACGAAAGAGGTTCATTCTGACGGTAGCGGGCGTTCTGCTGTTGTTGTCGTCCGGGTGGGGGGGGGCTCAGGAGCAGTTTCCCAATCGGGCCATCCAGTTCGTCATCCCCTGGGCCCCGGGCGGAGGGGGAACGGTCAACGCCCAGGTCCTTCAACCGCACTTTGAAAAGGCCATCAACGGATCGATCCAGATCGTCAACAAGGCCGGCGGGGGGGGAACCATCGGCTGGAACTACCTGGCCAATTCCCCGCCGGACGGCTACACGACGGGAGTCGTCAACCAGAGTTTCCTCCTGACCCAGTACACCACCCGCACCGGGGTCAGTTACAAAAAGATAGACCCCCTGCTGATGGTGGTGGATATGAGCGCGGCTCTGGCCGTCAAGGTCGACGCCCCCTGGAAGAGTTTCAAGGAGTATATCAGCTATGCCAAGGCCAACCCGGGCAAGGTGCAGATGGGTAACTCCGGCGTGGGCGCCAATTACCATACGTCCGCCCTGGGCCTTGAGATGGTCACCGGTGTGAAGTTCACCCACGTCCCCTTCAAGGGCGCCGGCCCCCTCGTCACCGGCTTGCTGGGCGGCCATGTGGACTCCGCCGTCGCCGAACTCCCGACACTCCTTCCGCTCGTGGAAGCCAAAAAATTCCGGCTCCTGCTGGTCGGGTCCACCGAGAGAAACTTCGCCGTTCCCGACGTCCCCTGCATCAAGGAGGAAGGCTACGAACAGGTCATGGTCGGGGCGTGGTACCTCTGGGTCGTCCCGAAAGGGGTCCCGAAGGACAGGGCGAAAAAGCTCCACGACGCCTTCAAGGCCGCCATGGAAAGCAAAGAGTATCGGGACTATTACAGGAAGCAGGGCGGGGTGGTCCGTTACATGCCGCCCGAGGAACTGCCCGCTTTTCTGGAAAAAGAAGACAAGTCTCTAAAAAAGATCATCGACTTCAGCGGCATCAAGCCGTCGTAGGACAATGGGGTCAGGTCTTTAAATTTAGCGTTTCGTGCGCTTATTAAACGAAATGCTAAATTTAAAGACCTGACCCCGTATTTCATCCGAAGCCATAAAGGATCCCTGGATTGTCGGCCAGGATGGCGTTCCGGACGGCCGTATCGGGCACCCAGTCGAGAAGGACATCAAGACAGTCGGCCTCTTCGGGCTTGTTGCCCGGCGCGTGGTTGGGGTGCGGCCAGTTCGCCGCCCACACCAGGCGGTCGGGCCGCACCGACACGAGGGCCCGGACCTTGTCGCCGACATCGGCGTAGCGGGGCGGCCCGTCGTTGCTCGCCAGATAGGGGGCGGAAATTTTCACCCAGCACCGGCCGGTTTCCATGAAGCGAAGCAGCGCCCGGAAACCCGGATCGTTGACACCGTTTTCCGGCGGCGTCCGCCCGACGTGGTCGATGACGATGTCGACCGGAAGCTTTTCGAGGAGCGGAATCGCCTCGGGCAGCCAGTTACCCCGGTCCTGAACCTGGAGATGCCAGCCGAAGGGTGCAATCCGTCTGGCCATTTCCGGGGCGTCGCCCATCACGAAATCGTCAACGATAAGATAGAATCGCAACCCGCGCATCCCGGCATCCTGCAGTTGCTGGAGTTCGCTTCGACCAATGTCCTTTTTGGTCACCGCAACGCCGCGCGCGCGGGACTGCCCGAGGTGCGCAATGGCGTCGAGAGTGCATCGGTTGTCGGTGCTGTACAGGGAGGGTTGCACGATAACGCACCGCTCGATCCCCAGGCGCTTGAGCATGGTTTCGTAAGCCTCGATGGATGCGCCGTAGCTTGGTTTCCTGCCGGGGATCCGAGGGTACTTGTCCGCCGGTCCGAAAATGTGCGAATGCGTTTCGCATGCCTTGGGCGGCGTGATCAATCGGGGCTTTCGCCCATCCCCCGAGACCATGTATTCATCCTTCATTGTTTCCATGACCGTTCAAACCTCCATAATATCAGTCTTCGACAAACACTTCCTCGCGCTTTTTGCGGATTGACGGCGCCAGGACGATGACAAGCAGGATGAGTGCCGCGATGAGAAACCCGGCGCTGATCGGCTTGGTGAACAAGACGGTCGGGTCGCCGCGCGACAGCAGCAGCGCACGCCGCAGGTTTTCCTCCATCATCGGCCCGAGAACAAAGCCGAGAATCAGCGGCGCCGGCTCGCACTCGAGCTTGACGAAAACAACGCCGAGAATTCCGAAGATCGCCATCAGGAGCACATCGAAGGGGCTGTTCGACAGGCTGTACACGCCGATTCCCATGAAGACCAGGATCGATGGGTAGAGAACGCGGTAGGGTACGGCGAGCAGTCGGATCCACATGCCGATCAGCGGCAGGTTCAGGACCAGCAGGAGGGCGTTCCCGATCCACATTGAAGCGATCAGACCCCAGAAAAGGTCCGGCTTTTCGACCATCACCTTCGGTCCCGGGGCGATGCCCTGGATCATCAGCGCGCCGATCATCAGCGCCATCACCACATTGGATGGGATGCCCAGCGTGAGCATCGGAATGAATGACGTCTGTGCGGCGGCGTTGTTTGCCGACTCCGGCGCCGCGACGCCCTCGATGGCGCCCTTGCCGAATTCATGCCCGTATTCGGACGTCTTTTTCTCCAGCGCATAAGCGCCGAACGAGGCCAGCAGCGCCCCGCCACCCGGCAGGATGCCGAGCGCCGAGCCGAATGCGGTACCGCGAAGGATAGGTTTCCACATACGCCGGAAATCCTCCTTCGACGGCATCAGACGCCCGATTTTGCTGGTAAACACATCGTGCGATCCCTTGAGTTCGAGCGTGGAGACGATTTCGGCGATGCCGAACAGGCCCATCGCCACACCTACGAAGCCGATTCCGTCGGCAAGTTCATAAATGCCGAACGCGAAGCGCATCCTACCCGAGGTGATATCGGTGCCGACGAGGCCGAGCAAAAGACCCAGCAGCACCATCGCAACCGCCTTAAGCAGCGAGCCGTGCGCCAGTACGGTGGCCCCCACCAGGCCGAACACCATCAGCGAGAAGTACTCGGCGGGACCGAACTTCAGCGCAATCCCGGCCAGGGGCGGAGCGAACATCGCCACGACCACGGTCGCCACGCAACCGGCAAAGAACGAACCGATCGCCGCGGTTGCAAGCGCCGGACCCGCCCGGCCCTGCCGTGCCATCTGGTAGCCGTCCAGACAGGTCACGACCGAGGCCGCCTCGCCCGGTATGTTGACCAGGATCGACGTCGTCGAGCCGCCGTACTGAGCTCCGTAATAGATGCCGGCGAGCATGATCAGCGAGGCGATAGGCGTAAGACCGAAGGTGACCGGCAGGAGCATGGCAATGGTCGCAACCGGACCGATACCCGGCAGCACGCCTATCAGCGTGCCGAGAAGAACGCCGATCAGGCAGTAAAACAGATTCGCCCACTGGAGAGCGACGCCGAAACCGAGCGAGAGGTTATACAGGAATTGGAGGTCCATCGCACTGCTCCCTTAACTCAGGAACTTGGGCCAGAGCGGGAAGGGAAGCCCGAGTCCCTTGACGAACACCAGAACAGAGAGAACGATCAGCACAAAGGTCAGCAGGAGCGCCTCCTTGAGTCGGAACTCGTGCCCGGCGAATGCCGAAATGACAACCAGGCATAAGAGGGCCAAGACCAGACCGATCGGCTTAAGCAGGTAGCCGAAAATCAGCAGCGACAGGGTGATGAAAAAAATCAGCCGCAAGGGAAACGCGGCCACCCCTCCGCCCTTCAATACGAACGACCGGAAAAACACAGCGGCGCCGACCACAGCCATCAGCCCCCCGAGAAGCGTCGGGAAATAGGCCGGCCCCATGCGAGCCGCGCTGCCCAGTTGATAGTCGCGGGCCCCGATGACGAAAAACAGACCGAAGACGATGAACATCAAACCGGCCCAGAAATCCTTCGGATTCTTGATTTTCATGATCTCTTCCCTCCGGAACTCTCAAGCATGCCGATCAATTCCGTATGAATATCCGCCGTGGATCGGCCTTTGACTGCTCATATGCGCGAGGACGTACTGCCCGCAGTTGCTCCCGATCCGGTTTTCCTCCACTTCACCGATGCTGACGAGTACGTCATACCCGGCGCCGCGCAACGACCCGATCAGGGCATCTTCATCTTCCGGAAGGTATGGATCGAGGTAGGACGTCAAACCGTTTTCGCCGGCCCGATGCGTCGGGTTGAGCGGTGTGATTTTGATCAGGAAATGGTCCGGATCGAAGTGGCGTACCAGGGTGTCCGGCGCTACGGGCATCCCGGCGGCCAGGGCAAAATTCAGGGTGATCTTTCGATCCCCCCCTCTGTAAAATCGCTCGCCGTAGCTTGCCATCTCGGCAAAGGACCACTTCTTGACCGGAACCAGTTTATCCCGCAGGGTCTCGTCGGTGGTGTGGATGGAAAACTGAAACTGGAATCGCCCGTCGGGATAGGCGCCGTTCTTGATCGCGAGGAGCTTCTCGAAGAACGGCTCCGTCCCGGCAGGCGCAACCGTGGAAAGCGAAGCGATCAATCCCGGAGCTCTGTAACGGCCCGGCAGTTCAGCGAGAACGGCGAGCACCTCGGTGTTTAAAGCGGGTTCGCCCATCCGGGCAAACTGGATCTTGAATTTATCGACGGCGATAATCCCGTCCGGAAACCGCTTCTTCACCAGAAAATCGATCTGGGCAAAGAGTTCCGCCTTCGACAATTTTCCCTGATAGGCATGCCCCGCGTCGCACATCAGGCATCCGACCGGGCATCCGTGCAGCGTCGAGATGATCAGGACCCATTTTTCCCGACGCGGCAGGGGCGGCTGCACGGATTCCACACACTCCACGAGCCTCCCGTCTCCAAAGTCGACAATATAGACACGGGCGATGTCATCCGTCCCGGTCGATGCGACAACCCTCATGGTTCGCTGTCCTCCCGCTCATTAATGATCCGCATCGCCGCTTTTATCCCATCGCCGACGGCAATCGCCGTCTGCCGGAAAAGGCCGTTATGGACATCGCCGATCTGATAGAGAAGACCGCTTTCCTCCAGTCCCCGCCGCTGTTTCCTCACGGTTTCCGAAAGAAAATCGAGTTTCGGCTCCCTGCCGATGGCAAAGACCAGGAAATCGACATGATGACAGGTCTGTCTTTCCCGCGATACACACTCGATCTGTAACCCTTCCCGACCTATGGCGATTCTCCGGACTATCGTCTCATTCAGGATCGTGATTCGCGGCGATTGTTCTGCGCGCTCCCTGAGCAGCGGCAGACACCGCGACTTCTCCGACCGGCCCAGGATGAGTATATCATTATGCCTCCCCATATTCAGGGCATAATCAAACGCCGCATCCCCCGCCCCGATGATCGCGATTTTCTTCCCGACGACGTCACGAAGCGGATACATCTCATAGAAAATCCGCTCCTCGGCCCCCGAACCAATGGCGACGTCCGAACTCTTGCGCGGTTTCGTTCCCGAGGCAACGACGACGATCGAGGATATCAAGCGCCGTTGCGTAGTTGCCACACAAAATGCACGGCCGTCAAGCTCAACGTTTATCACTTCTTCAAAAAGGACCTCAATGCCGTGACCCGCCAGTTGCCTCTCCAAAAGCGAAACCAGATCAATACCGGCAATCCCGTCGGGAAAGCCCGGATAATTCTCTACCCGATGGGCATTTTTCAAAAGGCCGCCCACCCGCTCCTTCTCCACGACCAGGGGCGCCACGCCGCCGCGTTTCAACTGGATGGCCGCGGCAATGCCGGCCGGTCCGGCGCCGATGATCGAAACCGCTTCCCTTTTCATCGTCCTATATCCCCGACAGGATCTCTTCGATAAGCAGAGGCACGGCAAAGCCGTGCGAAAGATTCAGCAGCGTCGCACGGTGAAAGGCCTCGTTATAGGTCGCCGTGCCGTCGACGGCAAAGAAAACGTCAAACCCCCTGACGAAGCCGCTGCGGGCGGTCGTCTCGCAGCAGAGGTGGGTCATGACGCCGCTGATCACGATCTGACGGATCTTCTTTGCCCTCAATATGTCCTCCAGCGTTGTTTTATAAAACGCGTCGTACTGGCTCTTTTTCAGGACGACCGCGCCGCCGGTATCCAGCTCATCGATCAGCCGACTCGAGGGATCGGTTTCGGCTATGATCCCCTGCCACCATGTCGACATCCTGCCCGCATCCTCCGGCGTATTGATATGCCGGGTCATGATCACCGGGAGCCCCTTTGCCACAAATGCTTTGCTAAGGCGGTTGATGCCGTCCACGATCGCCGCGGAAGAGGGGATAAAGGCATGCGAGGCATGAACAAAAAAACAGTTCTGCACATCCAGGACCAGAAGGGCACACTGTTTGCCGACCAGCGGTTGCCGATGCCGCATTTTCCGCACAGACTCAAGCATCTCCACAGATTTCCCGCGTATCGATTCCCGCGTGAAGTAGGCTTCCTTCATCCTTCTATTTCTCCTGCAGGATGCGGATGAGGCGGTCCGGGTGGTTGGTGATGATCCCATCGACGCCGAGGGCGACGGCTTTCTGCATCTCCTCCGCTTCGTTTACCGTCCAGGCATGGATCCGGATTCCACCCGCATGCGCCCGAGCGATATTGGCCTCGTTCAGAACGGTGATCCGGCAGTTGATGGTGGGGTACCGCTTGCCACCGCCAGGTTCCTCGGGTGTCACCCAGGGCTTGTTTGTGATCAGGGCCACCGAGAGGAGAGGATTCCGCTCCCTGATCCGGTCGATGGCGGCGGGATCGAAGGAGGAGAAGAGCACCTGAGCCGGCATCTCCGCCCGATCGACCTCGCGGAGCGTCCGATCGGCGAGGGCCGCCATGGTATAAGGAAAATTCTTGCCTTTCTTTAGTTCGATATTGACGAGAATCCGGTTGCGGGCCAGCGACAGGACGTCCGCCAGGGTCGGTATCCGCTCTCCGGAAAACCGGGGGTCGAACCAGGAGCCGGCATCCAATCGTTTCAGCTCCGCGTAGGTCTGATCGGCCACATTACCCCTGCCGCTCGTGGTCCTCTCCAGCGTGTCGTCGTGAATCACCACCACCTGGTTGTCCCGGGAGAGATGAACATCCAGCTCGATCATATCACACCCGGTGTCGATGGCCGCCCGGAAAGCGGCCAGGGTGTTCTCCGGCGCCGTGCCTGAAAAGCCGCGGTGGGCGGTGACGAAGACGGGGTATTTCCCCCGCCGGAGGTTACCCTGATCCGGTGTCGTTTTTGAGTACGCACTCTCCGTCATTTTCATCCCCAAGAAGCCGAGGAGCAAAATAAGCAAAACCCCGATCCCTTTTCGAACTCTTTTCCCAACCATTCTTCCCCTCTTAGAGACCTTTGCGCAACTTGGAAATCATGTCCCGGATGCACGCATTGGAGATTTTTCGGGGCGCCCTGCCCCCGCAGCGTAGCGCCCGCAAAGACGACTGTTTGAGCGCTTCAGCGCGAGTTCCGTCTTTGCAGCGAAGCGAGGAGGCGCAGGGTCGAAAAAGGTCCAGCGTGCGCAGGGAGTATGATTTTCAATAAAGCTCTCCGAATTTTCCACTTCAGCGGGGAATTATGCCATATCTTCCCACGGAGGAAAAGGTTTTTCCCTCTCAATCAGCAATGAAGAATGAAAGGTGTGGTAGGTGGGCGGGGTGGGCATAAGGGGTTGTTGACATGGGAAGGGGCAGTGAGAAAGGAACAAGAGGCTGATGGTCCATTGATTGGGACCGTAATCGGAGATTGAATTTTCTTTCAGGGAAGGGAGGACTGAACTGGAGCATTTGAGGATCAAGAAGAATCAAAGCGGATTTGAAATCTTTTTTGAAG